>Ga0247834_1004296_pt1 | contig 18198 bp, 17 predicted proteins | sample LaCruzMarch2015__8_FD_187118 | JGI IMG/M metagenome (GOLD analysis project Ga0247834, IMG submission 187118) | Freshwater microbial communities from meromictic Lake La Cruz, Castile-La Mancha, Spain - LaCruzMarch2015_12m | ecosystem: Environmental > Aquatic > Freshwater > Lake | place: Spain...
CAACACAGCATCCGCATCAACGACCAGTACCGCCTGTGCTTTCTCTGGTTGGACGCTGGCCCTGAAGCCGTTGAAATTGTTGATTACCACTGATGAACCCTATGGACCGCCTCACCCCCATCACCCCTGGCGAACTTCTTGATGAGGAGTTTTTGCAGCCTCTCGGCGTTAGCCAATACCGGCTAGCCAAGGCAATCGATGTGCCTGCATCGCGGATCAGTGAGGTTGTGGCGGGCCGTCGCGCCATCAGCGCCGATACGGATCTGCGTCTCTGCCGTTTTCTAGGATTGAGCCCTGGCTATTGGCTGCGCGCCCAGGCAGCCCATGACACCGAGGTGGCCAGCGCTGAGCTGGCTGAAGAGATTGAACGAATTGAGCCCCTGGTGGCCAACTAAATCTACAAATGTGGGCCGATGACGACAGATGCTGCTATCGCAGAGCCATTAAGCGCATACAAAGCTTTATTTGCATTCCAGCAATACAGAGTAAGCAAGCTAAATCTCAGGCTTGGTTTCCACTCTAAGCGATATGCGGTTTTTAAAAGATTTCTGGTATTCACTAAAGTTGTATGCGAATCGAGCTGGCAGGAATGGGTTGAGCACGAGAGTGATCAAGGTTCCGGCAAAATCAGAGATGCTTACTCAAAAGTGATGACAGCCCAAGAAGAAGCAGAGTTTTTATTCGATCCTAACGATGAAATCACCCAGAGAATAGACAAGGTTAGATTAGGAAGTCTGCATGTTGGGAAATGGAAGAGAGACTCAATTAGCCTCTTTTCGGATCAGTACGAGAAACAAATGCTTTCAGGTAGGCACAAGAAAGCTTTGGTCAATATTGATCATGCAAAGTCAACTCTGCGGGGCAAGCTAGAAAGATATCTTTCATTTCGATATGTACTACCTTAAGAGGGAGGGTCCCGAAGGACGTAATATTCCAATCTACTGATTTCTTTGCATAGTCAGAGACTTCAATTTCTTGATATTTTACTACTCGACTGGAACTATCTTACCCTCCTCAAATATCCATCCGGCGCCACGCTAATAAGCAACTTGTTGTCGATGCGCTTGTCGATCTCAAACTCAGCATGGCTCTTCAGCCACTCATAAACAGCTGTTTTGGGGTTGTTGCCAACATCCCAGGGGCGATCGGTGAAGGATCCGGCGGGGAGGTCTTCGATGACAGTGTCGAACACGATGCAGTAGCTGCCGACGGACACCAGAACCCGATCCCGCCGCACCCCATGAAGCGGGCCGGCTGCATCTGCAAATCGATAAGGCGCACCACTTGCTGGGCTGGCAGCCGCGTTGGGCATTTGCCACCACCGTGGCGCGCACCGTGGGCTGGTATCGGGCGGTGCAGGAGGGTGCGGATCCGCTGCAGTGCTGCCTGGAGGATCTCAGGGCTTACAGTGATGGGCGTGATGGGAGCGCTCGGCGATGAAGCTGGCGATCCAACGGCGAGGGCGTAGGGCGGCGTTTTGCATCAGCCATGTGCAGCCGTTTTTTGCCTTGCCGGCAAACGTAAATCTGATTCAGACGGCTCCGTTTGAGAGTGGAGCCCACACGATTTCCCTGCCCGCCTATCTGCGCGAACGCGACCTGTTGAACAGCCCCATCCCTGCGGTGGACTATGCGCTGGTGCTGCTGGGGGAGATCGCTAGACAATGGCGGCACGAGATCGACCATGTGGTGGTGCTGTTGCACCGCAAGCTGTGCACCATGCAGCCCCTGGGCAAGCGCGATGCAGCTTTTGGCAACATGTGGCTGGCGGCGGGTGACAGTGTGGATGTGGAAGCGGAGCTGACCCGCTACCCCAACGATGTGGTGACAGCGCTGCCGTTTTTCTTCGCCGATGGGCTGGTGGGGCAGTACGCCCGCTGCCATCTGGTGCAGGATTTTTGGCGGCTGCTGGCGATCTGCGTGGATGCTGGCCTGCTTAGTAGCAGCGAGGCGTTGGCGTTCTGTTCGGAGAAGGTGCTGCTGTGGGGGCCCACGATGGGGCAACTGCCGGTGGATGTGGTGATCCGGCTGGCAGAACGCTATGAGCGCTTGCTGGAGGCCGTTGCGGCTACGGACTTCACCTGCACCCGGCTGCAAGACGGCTATCAGAAACGCTGCCTGAGTTTCTTCGCTGAGCGCTTTGTGGGCTATGCCCTGCTGCAGGAACTGCTGCAGATGGGCAAGGTATCCCGCCTGCCGGATGGTGGCATCACGATGGCGCGGCACAACATTGGCTACTGCTGCACGGTGGCTGCGGGTGGTGTGGCTCCTGAGAGCTACGAAATTGGACGTCAATAAAATAATGCCAGCAGCCGGTAGTCAGCTCACCCGCTTCAGGTACCCATCCGGCGCCACGCTGATCAGTAGCTTGTTGTCGATGTCCTTATCGATCTCAAACTCGGGATGGGTCTTCAGCCATTCATGAACGGCTGTTTTGGGGTTGTTACCTTTATCCCAGGGGCGATCGGGGAAGGATCCGGCGGGTAGATCTTCAATGGCAGTGTCGAACACGATGCAGTAGCTACCAGCGGACACTAGATCGGCGTAGGCATTCAGTTCGGCGAGCACGTGCTCATGCGTGTGGTTGGAATCCAAGGACACCAGTATTCGATCGACGCCATCCGCATGGCTACGCACCTGCTGGATTATCTCTGGGTCGATTGACGATCCCTCGATGAGCTCCATCTTGAAGCGCAGGGGATGCTCATCGAGGGCTTTGCGATTGTGGGGGCGGATATCGATGTCAACACCGACGACTTTGCGGGGGGATTGCCGCGGATCTAGGCCCTCCATCACGTCCAGAAGGCACAAAAGTGAAGCCGAAAGCACGAGGGAGCCTCCGTGGGCAATGCCAGTTTCAATAATTAGGTTTGGCTTGACAGTTGAAACAAGCTCTTGGAAAGCAACAATATCTTGTGGATATTGAATGATTGGTCTGTTAAGCCAGGAAAAATTGTAAGAATACTGAAGCTGGTGGCTTCGAGCAAAGAACTGCAAGGCAGGTAATATAATTGTTTTATCAATAGCTTGCTGTTGTGCTCGCTTATCAGCTTGATCAAAATGTGATTTAATTGGATCTTTAGTCATTGTTTAAAATTAGAAGGGAATTTGATAATAGCAAACTCAAACCTGGAGACCGGCATTAAGCTGAATCTACTGTAATATACTTATACTTATTGTCAGTCATATTCTTTATTTCGTCAAGATAATTAGAATTCATTATAAATATAGTGTCTCCCTCCTTGAGTTCCAAGAGCCCCTGTGCAGGAGATTTAATTTCCAATCCAGTTCCGGCTATAAATTTACCTTGCTTTGCAGGATTGATATCTATTATGTTATTTGCTAATTGCCCAGCCCGGCTTTTAAGGAGCGCAAAAATTACTCCTTTAGAAGCTCCGCCCCAAATTACTGTTCTGTTCTGTTCTGTTCTGTTCTGTTCTGTTCTGTTCTGTTCTGTTCTGAATTGTATCAGTAAAATCGCAAGGTAAATTCACTCTGTCTTCAAAATTATCAATAACTGGGATTTTAAGTGATCCAAGCTCAGCAACTACATATAAATATTGTTCGCCAAAACAATAACCAGACTCAATTACTTCTCCAAAGATTCTATTAAAATCTGATATTCTGAAATAATTAACATGTTCATAATAAATATCAAACCAGGCTTTACGCTTACATATCCAATCGAAACACGGGACTTCTATGTATATTTTTCCTCTTCCATTATTTGAATGTTTAAGTTTTTCAAGAAAATCGATAGGATTTTGTATATGTTCAAGCACATGCCTTAGGATTATTCCGCTTGCTTTTTCAAACGAAGCTGGGCCAAAATACTCTTTTTTAATTCTTGGATTGGATCCGGCATACGCTGGATCAAAACCCGTTATGCTAAATCCGTTTTCCGCAAGAGTTTCCAAAAAATATCCTTTCCCGCACCCTACTTCTACGATATTTGTTGTACCTAGATAGCTGCTAATTATTTTAGATATACTTTCCAGATGTTTCTGAAATATTTCACTTACAGCTTGCTCATTCTCATAGTTTTCGTCGTATATCATCAGCTCAGGCCTAAATGCCGAGTTGTATATAAGCCCAGTTTCAAGATCTTGCACTAAACGGATACTCCCTTTAGGGCAATTTATAGCGGCTTCTTTATTATTGTACATATGATTTTGAAAAACCGGAAAAGCATCAGCGTGATAAAGCAAATTAGTATTTTCCATGGTGAATTTATTTTAAGTAATTGCAAATATCTTCTAATTTATGCTTTTCTGTCCAGCCAAGGGAAGTAAGTTTTTTATTCTCACCAACAAGCATTAGGGGCTCACCATTTCTTAACACGGAATGATCCAATACAATCCTGGGATCTTGATTTTGGGCATTAGCTAACAACCTAATCACTTCAGATATTTGAGTTGGGGTGCCTGAACATATATTGAATTCCCCATGCGCTCTTGAGGTAAGAAGCGACATAAAAGCTGCTGCAACATCTTCAACATGTAATAAATCTCTAAATGAAGAGCAGCCCACCGCGAATGGAGGTTGCTTGAAATTAAAAACATTGTTCAGCGCAGGAATAAGCCTACGTCTATCTTCACCTGGGCCATACGGCATAAATATTCTCCCCCAAGAACATGAAACATTATGAGAAGCGCATAATGACATTAACAACCGCCTGGTAGCGTCTTTTGCTGTTCCATAAAGTGTAGCAGGTATAAGTGGGGTTTTTTCTTCAATATAATATCCATAAGTCCAATCATATTCCGCGCAGGTGCCCGCAGCTACGATATGTTGCCCACCTGCTTCACAAAATGCTTCCGCTAGTTTAATTGTAGATTCAACCCAACGAAAATTCAGTGAAGAAGTCCAATAAGATCCATGTTCTGCATACCAAGCCAAATGAATTAAGTGGCTTGCATTGGCCTTAGAAACTAAATTTTTAAAATTGCTTAATTCAAGCAAATCAGCTTTTATAAAATCTCCTAGGAAGCCAGCTGGAATGTTTCGCCCTGCCAATACAACATCAATATTGGAATTTTGAATACACTTGAGAACATGGCGCCCGATGAAGCCACTAGCTCCAGTTATGAGAACTTTCATTGGCTACTCAAAATACGAGCTGCGTTTGTGGTGACGTGGCCCTGACATGAGAAAGGAAGGCACCAACGTAATTATTGCCCTAGCTGTAGTAACTGAAACTTCAAGCTATACCGTATCAAGACACCAGCTGTTCGGCAGGATGTCTACAAATACCGGCTTAGCACCCAGGTGCACGATTGGCGCAGCGGGGGCAATCCAGCTGGTGTCGACCAAGATCACCTCATCGCCAGGCCCGAAACCTAGGGCAAGCATGCCCATGTGCAGCGCACCGGTGCAGCTGCTGGTGGCGATGGCGTACTTCACGCCTAGGTGAGCTTTGAACGCCTCCTCGAAGCGAACGATGTAGTCGTAGCAATGCTCTCCCCAGCCATTGGCCGCAGCGTCGGTGGCGTATTGCACCTCCAGCTCGGTGATCGAGGGCTTGGTGTAAGGAATCTTGCGGATCTTGCTGCTGCTCACCTCAGTGCCCTCCCCGCCAATGCCGCAGCTCTGGGATCGCCGTCACCAACTCTTGGCCCGGCAACTGCTGGCGCAGCTCCTCAATCAGGTTCCATGGCAGCACCAGCAGAGCATCTGGTGATTGGGCGGCCAACTGCTCCGGACTGATCACCAGAATATGGTTTCCAGGCAACCACTTGCCCTGCTTGCTGGGGGCACGGTCGGCCACAGCGGCGAGCAGGTCGGGCTTGACGCCGGCGTAATTAAGCAAAGTGTTGCCCTTGGCGGCGGCTCCGTAACCGAGTACGCGCTGGCCCTGGCGTTTGGCCTGCAGCAAAAACTCCAGCAGCCCATGTTTTGCGGCTTCTGCCCGCTGCTGGAAATCGGCGTAGGCAGCTAGTGATTCCAAACCCGCCTTTGCTTCAGCAGCAAGCACCGTATCCACTGCCGCTGTGGGCTCTGCAGCGCCCTGGTGGGCGAGCCATACCCTCAGGCTGCCGCCATGGGTGGGTAGTTCTTCCACATCAACCACCTCCAGACCAGCGGCGGCGGCAATGCGTTGCACTACCCGCAGGCTCAGGTAGCTGTAGTGCTCGTGGTAGATCGTGTCGAACTGGTTGCCCTCCAGCAGTCGCAACAAATGGGGAAACTCAATCGAAGCGCGGCCCTCAGGCTTGAGCAGCCTGGCGATGCCGGCCACAAAGTCGTTGATGTCTGGCACATGGGCCAGCACGTTGTTGGCCACCACCAGATCTGCTGGCTCCAGTTCTTCTGCCAACGCCACCCCGAAGAAGCGCTCGATGGTGGTGATTCCTTTGGCCCGGGCCGCCTCTGCGGTGGCATGGGTGGGCTCGATGCCCAGGCAGGGGATGCCGCGTTGTTGCACGTATTGGAGCAGGTAACCGTCGTTGGAGGCCAGCTCCACCACCATGCTCTCGGTCCCCAGGCCCAGCCGTTCGCTGGCGGCGGCCACAAAACGCTCGGCATGGGCGCACCAGCTGGTGGAGGTGCTGGAGAAGTAGGCGTAGTCGGCAGTGAACAGCTCCTCAGCAGCCGCATGGGCTGGCAGCTGTATTAGCCAGCAGCTGCTGCACACATAGACCTTGAGGGGGTAGGTGACTTCGGGGAGGGCCAGCTGCTGCGCCGTGAGGTATGCGTTGCTGGGTGGCTGGTGGCCCAGGTCGATCACATCTTCTGTGAGGGGAAAGCCGCAGTGGCGGCAAGGGTGGGGTGTGGGAATCATGGCAGCACCTTTTTTGCTAGCTCTAGCAAACGACAGTCTGCACTCAGCAACGTGGCCACCTCGCGGCGAGCCAGTACGAGATAAAGGCAGTCGTAAACAGGATGATTGAGGTGCGTGGCTAGCGCCAACGCTCCTGCCAAAAGTGTTCGGTCTGGTTCGATGTTATCGAATAAATCCGCTGCCCTGCTGAGGCGCTGCTGCAGGCCATAGGCTTCCAGCTGGCCTGCACGCTGCAGACGCCAGAGGGCATTAGCCACCTCGGTGAGCATCAGTTCTGGCGCCAGCACAAGATCAGCTGCCAACACCGCCTCATGCATCACTGCGGCCTCTGGGGACCCCTCAATGATCCGCACTACCGCAGAGGCATCCAACACCAATTTCGAGGTCCCCGCCGTTGCCATCTCAGCGGGAGCGATCCAGGCGAATCAGCTCCTCAGGGGATGGATCAAATTTGTGTACCCCCTGCTGGCCGGCCAAAGCCTGCAGGTCTGCTATGGCCTGACGGCGCCTCTCGCGGGGATCACCACCGCATGCCATTTGCAGATCGCTCAGGGCTTGCTGGCTCAGGCTGCGATGGTGCTGTCGTGCCCGTAGCTGGAGCATTTGATGGAGCGGGTCAGGAAGATCGCGGATTTGCAGAGTGACCATTGGCTTCACTTCATGCATTATGCATGCATTCTACTTGAAATTGGCTTAGCAAAGGCAAGCTCCGATCCCGCTCGCTCAGCTCACAGGCCGGCAAGGGCCAATCGATTGCCAGCTGCGGGTCATCCCAGCGCACACCGGTTTCGGCCTCTGGCACCCAGGCACCGGAATGGAGATAGAGCAGTTCACTGCCGGGCTCCTGCACCTGGAAGCCATGGGCACAACCCTCAGGGATCATCAGCGCATTGCCGCGCTCTGGGCTCAGCTCCAGCCCATACCACTGGCCGTAGCTGCTCGACTCTGGCCGCAGGTCTACCGCCACATCCCACACCCGGCCGCGCAGGCAGCGCACCAGCTTTGCTTCGCTGTGGGGCGCTGCCTGCAGATGCAGACCCCGCACTGCACCCAACTCCTCGGTGCGGCTCAGGTTCACCTGGGCAATGGGGCGAACACCCCAAGCCTCAGCGAAAACTGGCTCTTGGGCGCGGAAGGCATTTAGAAAGGCACCTCGATGATCGCGGAACTGGTGGCTCACGAGCTCCACAACGCCGGGGATTGGGGTGGGGCGGAGTCCTGGCCGGATCATCAGCTAAACCGGTGGCTTCGGGTAAGCATGAAATTGCTCAATTGGGATCATTCAGGGCAGGGAGCTTGCCCTCCAGCACCTTCTGGTAAAGAAGCGCTGCTTGGGCTGACGTAGAAACTTCAGCCGCATCACAGTTAATAACTATATATTGGTCGGAAATCTTAGAATAGAGAGATTCATCAAGCCGTTGATCTTTCCGCCAGGATACAAGCTGTTGCTCATACCCGGATTGATACCAAGCGGAAATTTCATGAAGCTTAGTCAGATACTGCTTTCGATCAAAGTCAACGGACATCCTCATCATCTCATAAACGCACCAAGGTTGGCTTATATATTCTCCGCCGATGTATGAGTCGAGAAGACCTTCCACAATGGCATTGCAATCGAGATCGGGCAATGATGTGCCGTTGCAGGATGAATAGGCAATAAACGCCTTGCACGCGTCATTGTAGATTTGAACGGTTAAAGAATTGTAAGCTGCAAACGGACCAGTCATTATCGCCTTAAATTGCTCCCCTTGAAGCTCTGACATATAGCGCTGCCATTCACCACCAGGTTCTTTTTTTGTTGCCGACATCCCATTACTGCGAGCCGATATGCCACTGAGCGAAAGTGGAATACTGATTAAGCCGTAGGAGTCTACAAATAAAAGCGAAGCATAAGCCGTAAATACATCTACGGCTTGTGTTTGCTTTAAAAAGATGGACCGCTGAGCTTCTATTCCCTCCAACTCGGCTTGGGCACTGCGCAGACGTTCTAACAGTGCGGCCGGATAAAACGAGTTGTAGATGCTTGGCAAGCTATGATAGGGAATATAATGTGTGCAACAGGCCTCGATCACGGGCTTCGATTGCTGAAGGCTAACGGATATTTCTCGCCAACAATGTAACGTGTTAGGTTTTAAATTAGAAAAATCTTGCTGTTCGTAATCCGGCCAAAAATAGGGTCTACGAAACCAGCATAGAGGGTAATCGGGGCACTGAGCAAAGAAGTTGTCTGCATAAGCGAAAGCAGATGGCAGCAAAGCATCATCGTCTCCAAGAGTCGTAACGTATTCTCCTCTTGCTTGCGTAATTCCAAAGTTAAAGTTGTGCTGCATAGAAAGCAGCTGCCCGGTAAGTACATATCGCACGCGAACGTCATTGATAGGCTCGTAGACTTTTATAACCTCCGGCCAAGTAGTATTGCCATTAATGGAGACAATGACCTCAATATCATGTCGATCTGAAGCTAGGCAGCTTTCAATGGCCGAATTGAGATACGCGAATCGATCGCGCGTTGGAATGACAACAGAATACTTTACCATGTTAGATTAGGATTAGATTATTGGCGATGTTCATGTGGCCTCCTAAGAGCACAAGATGGTAAAAGTGCATGCTTGAGATCTGGGATAATCCATTCTTGTGGTATGTAGCCGCCGAGAATTGTTGAGTAATGCCCAGGAGATTGCACAAAGTATATCGCTCACCGGTTCGATCTTGATTGCTCGGGTTAATTCGTCCTCCAAGCTTGATCGCTCAGGCAGACCGGCTGTCCGAGATCAAGGCAGTCTGTCATTAACTTAGTGGAGATCCTCAGGGTCTCCGTTCACGCCAAGGTGATAAAAAAACAAGCTGCTGCTCAAGCATTCAAATCATTCTAGGGCACTGGCATCAATACCAACAACCTCACCAGCACGCTGGTGTAGTGCCCCGGTGGCTAGCTCATGCCTAGGCTTATAGAGCAGGATCCATTTGTTCCAGGCCTAGGTAAGGGCCTTCGTATCCAGTGAAGCCGACTAATGCGTGGGTAGAGCGAGTCTTTTATCGAGCCTGGTTCACCAAGTGAAGTCCATCAGCCTCCAGGCTCGTCGATACACCATCCACACCACCAGCGGCCTAAGCGGGTTTAGCAAGATCAGCGTGCCTGCCCCGCCCTGGAATCAAGCCTCCCCCTTCACGCACTGCAGCTTCCAGCACAGGTGCGTGCCGGCCCACCACTGGTTCACCAGCAGAAACTCACCGCGAAAGCCGTATTGGTGGCCTAGATCCAGGCCCCAGGGGTCTACGGCGCTGCCATCGAGGCCCTGGCGGCGGGCGAAGTAGCTCACCGTGCCTTCGGTGATCACATTTACATGGGTGGGATCCACAAAGGCCGCCATCGAGGGGTAGGCGGGCGTCTGCGCGAAAAACAGCCCGCCCGGTTTCAACACCCGCCAGATCTCGCTCATGGTGTCGATGAACGGATTGAGCAGCTGGCTATTCACCACCGCGGTACGCGGCAGATGTTCGATGAAATCAAAGGCACTGATGAAGTCCACGCTGCTGTCGTGCAATGGCAGCGGCTCGTAGCCGATCACGCAGGGATACACCCCTTCTTGATTTGTCATCACATCCAGGCCGATCAAGCGTTCCGCGTCGAAGGGATTGCGCGGTTTGCCCCCGCAGCCGATGTCCACCGCCAGACGCTCGCCTTCGTTTAATGCCACCTGCAGGCGCGGCCGTGGGCTGGTGGGATCGGGCAGGGGAATCGCAGAACTCATCGCAGGGGCTGGTGGAGCTAGGTGTTGATGTACGAAATAATCATCGGCCTCGCTGTGGCGCAGCACATGGGCTGGATGCAGCAGCTCGCCCAAAGCGGCCGTGGGCAAGTGGGCAATCCTGGCCTCCGGGTTGAAGGTGTGGGTGCCGTCGCCATCAAAGCCGATGTTGCTGGCCAGGTTCACATTCGGCAGGGCCGCCAGGCCGCCATTGGCCATCACCGTGTAGATCCACTGGTAATCCCAGGTGTCCGGCTGGTTGTGGCGGTGCAGCCGCTCCCAGATACCCGCCCAGAAGCGCCGCTCCGCTGCATTGGGGAATAGGTGGCTGAGGGCGCCGGAATCGCGGAAGGCCGGCCAGCTGCTTAGATCCGCGTCGTACTGACGCCAGGCTCGCCGCCAGCTGGCCCAGCCCCAGCAGTGCGGTAGGTGGCTGAAGTAATAGCTGCCGCTGCCGCGCCACTGGCCATCTTGAAAGTTGTCGCCGCTGATCGCCCACACCCGTGTGTCGTGGCGGTAGTGCTCCAGTAGCTCGGCGCAGTAAGGGAAGAAATCGGGATGCACCACGATGTCGTCCTCCAGGATGATTCCCTCCTCCTCCTGCTCAAAAAACCAGCTGATTGCGCTGCTCACCCCAAGCCGGCAGCCCTGGTTGTGCTCGCTATAGAGACGCTCCACCTGGCAGGGCCAGTCCACCTCTGTCTCGATCACGGCCCGGGTGGCGGCCACTTTCTCGGCCTCTTCTGGCCGGTTGGGATTGGGCCCATCACAGGCCACATACAGCCGCTGCGGCGCCGCCGGCCGGATGGCATCGATCACCTGGCGCGTGGTGTGCGGTCGGCGCCAGGCCAGCAGCAGCACCGGCGGGGTGGGCAAGGGCATAGAAGACATGGAGGGCCGTTTGGGGGCGCCGCAAGCGTTCACTGCCGTGCAGACACAACAATCACCTGAAAACCAACCGGCGGACGCGAGCGGTGCTCCAGCGCCACAGCCGGAGGGATGGCGGCAGACGCTGCAAATTAACCCTGCTACTGCTGCTTGTCACTGCGCAACGGTGACAAGCGCCTGGAGCTGCACACTGATGCAAGCTGCCCCCGGCATCCTGCCCGTTCCCGCTGCGATGCCACCGTTGCAATCCCCTGGGGCGACAGGCCTCTGGCTTCTACACGGCGCCATGCAAGACCGGCGCCAGTTTCTGCCGCTGCTGGCGCAGCTGCCGGAGCGCTTGCCCGTGCTGCTCAGCGATCTGGCCGGCCACGGCCAGCGCCGTGAACACTGGCGCCATCTGCAGCACCTTGATCCCGCCGGCCTGGCGGCCGACCTACTGGAGCGTCACCACCAAGCTGGCCGCAGCGGGCCGCTCTGGCTGGTGGGCCACTCCCTTGGCGCCCTGGTGGCTCTCGCCCTGGCGCAGCGCCTGGCGCAGCAGGGGGTTGTGGCCGGCCTGATCCTCGGTGATCCACCGCTGCTGCCGCGCGACATCCCAGCGCCGCTGCAGGCCGGTGCCCTAGCCAGTGGCGATCCGCTCGAACAGCGCCTGGTAGCAGAGAGCTTCTTCCACTTCCAGCACGACGGGCCCTACCTCGAGCAGCTGGCAACCCTGGCCGCTGTCTTGCCGGTGCATCTGCTGGTGGGGATGCAGGGCGCCTTCCGCCGCGCCGATGGCTTCAGCGATTGCGGCACCCTGGTGGGGCCGGCCAGCCGCGAGCGCCTGCTGGCTTTGGCCACTGAGAGGCCAGGGCTGGGGCTGCACGGCATCGCCGACGCCGGCCACTTTGTGTTTCACGCCGCCAGCGGCCAGGCCCTGGTGGCCCAGCTGCTGGCCGAGGCCTGAAGCCCTCAGGCCAGTGGCAGGGCACCCCACTTGCCGCGATAGGCCGCCGCCGCCGCCTGCCAGTCGGCATCGAGATTGCCGGTTTGCCCGTGAGTGCAGCTGATCGGCCAGGTGCCCGGCACCAGCCCCAGGGCCAGGGCGCTGCGGCAGAAGTCGCTGTCGTAGCCGTGGAAGCGAAATTGCGGATCGAAGCGCAGGCCGGTGCGTTTGAGGGTTTCCAGCCGGGTGGCCAGAAACACGCCATCGAGCAACTCGCACACCGCCGGGGTGGGGCCAAACTCCAGCAACTGGGGCTGCAGTGGATCGAGGGTGTTGATCATCCCCGACAACCCCTCGCTCTGGCGCAGTGGGCGGCCCTCGCCATCGAGGCGATGCAGCCAGCCGGGCTGATCGGCGCTCACGCCTTTGGCGCCAGCCAATCCCACCACATCAAATCGCAACATCGCCTCCCACAGCCGCTCCGCCACAAACCAGTCGTGGATGAACAGGTCGTCGTGCACGAACAGCACAATCCCCTCTGCCGGCAGCGCCTCGATCGCCGCGTTGTAGGCCTCACCCAGCCCCATCGCCGCCGGGCCGTGATTTTCGGTGCGTAACTGCAGCTGCGGCCTTAGCGCTAAGGGCATCTGGCTGAGGCTGCGGCCCAGCAGGGTGCCCCGGTCAAACTCGCTGGCCTGCGACCGGGTGACGCTGACCGCGTACCAGGGGGTCGGCATCGAAGATCCATTAAAAGTTGCATTCAACATTACCGGCGGCTCAGTAATAATTCCGCTCATAAGGAGAACAGCCGTGGCACGACAGAAGGGGTTCAGCCAGCGAGCCAAAGCTCCCGCTAAGGCTGCCCGCTCCGCCACCAAGCCCCGAGCCACGGCTCCCCCAGCAGTGCCGCGCGATGGGGAGGAGCCCCTGCCCGCCGCCCTCCAGGCCGTTGTGAATCAGCACCTCGCCGGCGACCTTGAGGCGGCCGAGGCCGGCTACCACTCCTGGATCGAAACCCAGGGCGACCACTCGGTGGTGTGGTGCAACCTCGGCGCCATCTCCCTGCGGCGCCAGCACTTCGCTGAGGCCCTGGCCCACCTGGAGCGCTCCCTCGCGCTCAACCCCACCTACGCCGTTTCCCTGTTTAACCGCGGCAACGCCCTGCGCCTCTCCGGCGCCCTCGCCCAGGCGGAACAGGTGTACCGGCAGCTGCTGACGCACCATCCCAGCCACGTGGAGGGCGCCATCAATCTGGCCCTCTGCTGCTACCTGCAGGGCCACAAGGCTGAGGCGGTGGCGGTGTATCAGCCGCTGCTGCAGCGCCTGCTGGCCGCGGGCGAGGCCGGCCGCCAGCCGGCCCAGCTCGCCTCGATCGCTTCCAGCCTGGGCGTGGCCCTGGCTGATTTGGGCCAAAGCGAGCCGGCGATCGCCGCCCATCACCAGGCGGTGGCCCTCAACCCCACCGACGCCGCCGTGCACTTCAACCTGGCGGTTGCACTGGCGGCTGCCGGCCGGGCAGCGGAGGCGATCGCCTCCTGCCGCAGTGCCGTGGCGCTTGATCCGGGGCACGTTGGCGCCTGGCTCAACCTCAGCGCCTGGTGGCGGGTGGCCGGGGAGCCCAAGCTGGCGGCGGCGGCGGCGGAGCGGGGTCTGGCGCTCCAGCCCGCCTCCGTCGACCTGCTGCGCAACCTGAGCGTGCTCTGGGCCGAGCTGGGCGAGCCGCGCCTAGCCCTGAAATTCCACGCCCGCCTGGCCGCCGCCCTGCCAGAGGATCTCCAGGTGGCCTTCGACCTGGCCATTCGCCGCGCCGCCTGCGGCGATGGCGCCGGCGCCGAACTTGCCTACCACCAGCTGCTCGACCAGCAGCCCCAACACGCCGCTGCCCTCTCCAACCTGGCGGTGCTGCGCCTGGCCGCCGGCGATCCCGCAGAGGCTGAGGCCCTGCTGCGACGAGCCCTGGCGGAGGCCCCCGCCTTCCTCGATGCCCGTTACAACCTCGGCGTGGCCCTCGCGGCTCAGGGGCGGCAGGAGGAAGCGGAGGAGGTTTACCGGGCCGTGCTGGCGGTGGATGCCGACCATCCCAAGAGCCTCGTCAACCTGGGCGCCCTACTCAACCAGCGCGGCGACTACAGCGCGTCTGTGCAACCGCTGCGCCGCGCCGTGGCCGTGGCGCCGGCCTTCCCCGAGGCGCTGCTCAACCTGGCCACCGCGGAGGGTGAACTCGGCGCAATTGTCGAGGCCGAAGCCCTGCTGCGGCGGGCGCTGGCGGAGCGTCCCACCTATGCCGAGGCCTGGTTCATCCTGGGCAACGTGCTCCATCACAGCGGCCAGGCCGCGGAGGCGGTGGAGGCCTACGCCTCCTGCCTGCGGCTGGCTCCCCGGCACGCCATGGCCTACACCAATCGTGGCGTGAAGCTGGGGGATCTCGGCCGCCACGTGGAAGCGGTGGAGAGCCACCGGGCCAGCCTGGATCTCGACTCCAGCAATGTCACCGCCTGGTACAACCTCGGAAATTCGCTGCACAAATTGCAGCGCAACGAAGAGGCGCTACAGGCCTTCGCCAAGACCCTGGAGCTGGATCCGCACTTTTACAGGGCCGAAGCCAACCAGGCCGTTGCCCTGCAAGACCTCGGCCGGCTCGACGAGGCGGAAGCCGCCTACCGGCGCTCGATCGCCCTGCATGAACCCTTCGCCGATCACCACTACAACCTCGGCGTGCTGCTCAAGGAGCGGGGCGTATTTGAAGAGGCGGCCCGCTGCTACCGGCGGGCGATTGAGCTGAAGCCCGATTTCGCCACGGCCCTCTCAAATTTGGTGTATCTGCTTTCGTTCAGCCAGATCGAAACGCCCGAATCCACCTTGGCCGCCACCCGCGACTGGGTGCGGGTGTTCTGTGAACCCACCCTGCCAGCGTTCCAGCAGCGGTCGATTCCTCTGGATCGGCCCCTGCGGCTGGGCGTGATCTCAGCTGAGCTGGGCTCCCACGCGGTGGCCTACTTCCTGCGTTCCTATCTGGCCCACCACGATCCCGCCCGCACCCGCGTGCATCTCTACAGCACGGTGGAGCGGCCCGAACCGCAGCATGCGGAGGTGCTGGCCCTGGCCGAGGCGCACACCTCTCTGGTGGGTCTCGATGACGCCAGCGCCCGTGAGCAGATTCTGGCCGATGAGATCGACATCCTGATCGACACCACCTCCCACATGCGCGGCAACCGCCTGCCGCTGCTGGCCCAGCGCTGCGCGCCGGTGCAGTGCCACTGGATCGGCTTCCACGGCAGCACCGGCGTGCCAGCGATCGATTGGTTCATCGGTGACGACGAGGTGACCCCCCCCGCCCAGGCCCACCATTTCTCCGAGGGCATCTGGCGGCTGCCGCGGCTGTGGGTGTGTTATCAGCCCCCCGAGGGCGCGCCAGCCCCAGCGCCCCGGCCCCTCGATGGCCAGATCCGCTTTGGCTCCTTTAACAACCTGCTCAAGGTGGGCCCGGCCAGCGTGGCGCTGTTCGCCCGGGTGCTGCAGGCGGTGCCTAATAGTGTGCTGGTGCTCAAGGACGTGCGCTGCGCTGATGCCTTCATGCGCGGCCGGATCGAGCGGCAGCTGCAGGAGGCCGGCATCGCCGCCGAGCGGCTGCAGCTGGTGGAGCGGGTGGCCGATTGGAACGCCCATATGAATCTTTACAACGAAATCGATGTCGCCCTTGATACCACCCCGCTCAACAGTGGTACTACCGGCTTCGATGCTTTGTTTATGGGCACACCGCTGGTGGCCCTGCGCGGCAACTGGATCGGCGGCCGGCTCACCTCCGCCATGCTCACCGCGCTGGGCCGATCTGAATGGATCGCCGAAGACCAGGAGAGCTTTGTGGCGATTGCCCGACACTTGGCCGCCGATCCTTTTTCTCTGCGCGAGCTGCGCACAACGCTGAGGGCCGAGGTGCTGGCCAGCCCCCTCTGCGACGGCGCAGACATGGGCACGATGTTCGACAGGGCACTAAACCGCATGGCCTTGCACCACAACAGCAGCAAGTGCGTAAATGCGCATTAACGCAGTTGCTTAGCAAAGCTGCATATGTAGTGCAATATTCAAGCCAGTGAGTTGGCTCAGGTCACCTCCTTCGTCCCCCCCCCCTGAAAGCAAAGTGACTTCATTTTTTGCCCTCGTCACTCAGGAGCTGACCTGAGATGGCATTGATCTTTGTCAACGATTCCGACATCACGATCGGTAGTGGCGGAGTCCTCAGCGGTACCGCGAACGGCACCGCGGCGGCCGTCTCCGGCACCGTCAACGGCAATGCCAACGCCTCGGCCAGTTCCGGCCTGGTGGGCTTTGCCAGCAATGTCGGCATGACCGCCGGCGCCGGCGCCACCATCACCGGCTTTGAGGTGGGCAACATCACCGCCGACGCCACCAGCGTCAGCGGCATTGCCAACTCCTCCTCCACCCTCACCAGTGCCGGTGGCTTCCTCAACTCCAACCTGAGTGCTGGCGCTGGCGCCAACGTCACGCTGGATGCGCGCAACAACGCCATCGGCATCGCCACCACTACGGGCAATACCAGTGCTGATTCTGCCCTGACTGATGCCAACATCGGCAGCTCGGTCGGCATCGACACGCTCGGTTCGATTGCGGTCGGCAGTGGCTCCGTCATTGGCGTGACCCAGATCAGCGTTGCCGGCGCCACCGCCTCTGCCACAACCGGAGCCGCCTCGGCTAATGCCGATTTCGGCCTGGCCGCAGGCATCAACGACAGCACCATCTCGGTTGGTGATGGCGGTAACACTTCGGTGGGCACCCAGGCCACGCTCAGCGCGGTAGCCACCAGCGTCAATGGCGGGTCTACTGCCATTGCTGGTAATGAAAGCGTCTTCGACAACGTCGGCATCGGTGCCAGCATTGTCACCGTGGGCGGCTCATCGACGTCGGTTATTCAGGCCTTCTCGTTCGTCAACGCCTCAGCCGGCACAACCACCGGCGCCGCGATAACGACCGCCAACGGTGGCAACACCTTCGGCTTAGAAAGCGTTGATCTGAGCGTCGGCAGCGGCTCCACCACCAACGTCACCGCTCGCCTCACCGAGGTGGCCAGCGCCACCACCGTGAATGGCACGACAGCCACCACCGACAGCGGCTTCGCCAATGTCGTTGGTATTGGCGGCGCCACCACGCCCACGGTCGTCGTGGGTGCCAGCAGCACGCTGAACGCTGACGCGATCTCCAGTCTGACCGGCTCCGCCACCGGCACCAATGCCAACGCGGTTGCCGATGCCGATGCGGGCGATGTGCTCGGCTTCGCTGATGGCACCCTCAACGTAGGGGCCACTGCGACCTCCACGCTCCGCGGCATCTCCGATGTGCTGGCTGAAGCCAGAACTACCACCGGTAGAGCTACAGCCAACGGCGATGGTGGTAACACCTTCGGTATCGACAACGCCGACATCACCGTTGGTGCCGGCGGCACGATTGCTGCTGTTGCAGACCTCGGCCTTCAATCCACGGCTGCTACCACCAACGGTTCTGCCGCTCTGGCGAACAGCACCTTCGCAAGCGTTGTCGGCATCGGCGGAGTCGGGAGCACCATTCCTGACAGCACCATCAACATCGGCGGCAGCGGCACCCTCACTGGCACCGCTATCTCCAGCGTTGGTGCTACGGCAAACGCTGTAAACGGCTCCGCTTTCGCCGATTCCCTCGGCGGTGATGTGGCGGGCGCTGAAGCCACCACGATCACAGTGGGCGGCTCATCGACGTCGGTTATTCAGGCCTTCTCGTTCGTCAACGCCTCAGCCGGCACAACCACCGGCGCCGCGATAACGACCGCCAACGGTGGCAACACCTTCGGCTTAGAAAGCGTTGATC
>Ga0247834_1004297_pt1 | contig 18196 bp, 14 predicted proteins | sample LaCruzMarch2015__8_FD_187118 | JGI IMG/M metagenome (GOLD analysis project Ga0247834, IMG submission 187118) | Freshwater microbial communities from meromictic Lake La Cruz, Castile-La Mancha, Spain - LaCruzMarch2015_12m | ecosystem: Environmental > Aquatic > Freshwater > Lake | place: Spain...
GGGCCGCACGCCACGCCCCCACCCATCCCGTCCCTTCAGGCCGGAGTCCCCTTTGGTTTCCCACCCAGCCCGTTGGGCTGGGCTAACGAATCGCACACCGGTGGTGCGCAGAACGCCGTTCGCCGCACGAACCGCAACACTCAGCGCCAGCAGAGGCTGCAACTCTGAAGCTCCTCATCTTGCTGCTTTTACCCACTCAATTCAGCGAAGAGCCAAAACTCCACGCTTCTGAACGCCGCCATCGTCGCCAAAAAGATAGACCGTTGCCTCTGGGGTCCACGCAAACATCAGCGGGAACGCCGTCTGCAGATCCATCTCCTCCCGGGCTTGGAGCCTGGCAGTCTCAACCAACACGCCATCATGGATGGAAACGGAGGATTGCAAGTCTACTCCCCGGATTTCAGACGTCCGCTCCATGCGGAAGGAGGTCCCGCTAACGTTCATCTGCGGCGCGAAGTCGGTCACGGGCTTGCCATTCACAAAGAATTGCAAGCTGGTAACCATTTCCTTCTCGATTTCACCCGGCTTGCCCGGGACATCGAGAAAATGGGCTGTGCCCAAATGACCCACGCCCCGGATGGTCAATACAGTTCCATAGGCGCTGTCCTGGGTGGCCATGACGGTGTTCTGAAAGTCGATCCCGCTCAACGTCCACAGCTTGGCCCCCTCAATACGCGTGCGAATGTCTCCTACTGTGACGGCGACCGCTTTTGGCCAAGTGGACTGGTCCACGTGCGGACTTTCCGCTCGCATGGGTTCGGTTGGATCAAGCAACAGCGTCAATGCGAACCCCAACCAGCGGGCCACCGGTTTTCCCAACGCAAGCCGCTCACTCATGGGTTAGCCAGGCCCTTCAATTCCGCCACCTTGGCAAGGGCCGCCTGCTCCCAGTCCTGCTCCGTGGCGTTGAAAAAGCCGACAGCCGCCTGATACGTCCCATCAAAACCTTCCGGCATCACTTTTTCCACGAAGCTCATGATTCGAAGCTTGCGGTAAGCCGTAGGGGCATCGGTCCATTGCAGCCACCCGTCGGCGTTGGAAGGATGCTTCAGCAGGTACCCGACACTGCCTTTGCCGCTGGCCGGGTTGAAGACGGCCATCCAACGCGAGGTCTTTTCCGGAGGTTCGTCGGACTGACCCTCCTTGCGAAAAGCGCCGCGCTTTTGAATGCCGTTGTCGTCCCCGAATGCATACAGCGCCGCCTCCGGGGTCCAAGCGTACATCAACGGATAGGTGATCTGCAGATCGATCGCTTTCCTCGCTTTCATGTGCGCCGTTTCGATCAGCACACCGTCGCGGATGGATACGGAGGATTCCAAATCCAAGTCGCGGATTTTTGAGGTCCGTTCCATGCGGAACGAAGTGCCGTTCAGGCTCATCTCCAGCTCGAACTCCGTGACGGGCTTGTCGTCCACAAACAGCCGAAGGTTGGTGACGATCTCCTTTTCGATTTCACCTGGTTTGCCGGGAACGTTGAGAAAATGAGCCGTGCCCAAATGCCCCACGCCACGGATGGTGATCACTGTTCCATAGGCGCTGTCTTCCGTCGCCATGACGGTGTCCTGATACTCCAGCCCGCTCATGGTCCACAACTTGGGTCCGTCAATGCGAGTGCGGATATCACCGACCGTCACGACCACTTCCTTGGGCCAGTCCGCCTGGGAGGGGTTGCTCTCGGCATCCGCGAAGCCCGGGGAAACTATTAGTCCGACGAGTATTAGTTTCTGCGCGGTAAAGAGAGTGTGCATTGGACTTAGGGTAAGAGCTCCGGACCCGATGCCACCGCGTGACCGTGTTTTACTCGATTGCTCAGATCGCGGAGGGCACCCTCCATCAACATGGTCGGCTCCGAGATTCCGAGAAAAGTGAACCCACGCGGACGCAGCAGCGCCGGGTCGCCAATGATCCACGTGTTCTTGCCCGCAGCCTTGCCCGCCGCTAGGATCTGATCGATCGCGGCGAGCAGCTCCGGGGCATCCGGTTTCCAGCAACATCCCAGTGAGGCGGACATATCATACGGTCCGATGGCCAGCGCCGTGGTCAGCGGATGCTCGGCGATCTCCTTCACGCAGGCCAGACCCTCGCGGTTCTCAATTTGCGGAAGAATGATCAGGTCGTCCTCCACTTCGGAACGGAAGTTTTCATAGTTGTAACCACTGACCCAGAAGTTGCCATGTCCGCCCGGGCGCCTCTTTCCCCGGGGAGCCATGTACACGGCGTCGCGAATGAGGTCCATGGTTTCGACAGAGGAAACATAGGGCACAAGCAGCCCGCAGGGACCGAGGTCCATTGCGAGTCGCATGGGAGTAAACTCGGCCTGGGGAGGGCGAATCAGGAGCGGGAAATTCTCCCGGCGTCCGATGGCACAACAGTCCGCCACCATTTCATGGGAATGGGTCAGGTGCTCAAGGTCAATGATCGCATAGTCAATGCCGCTGCGAATGAGCAGTTCGATCAGACCCGGCCAGAGATGGAAGGTGATGATGACTCCGGTGGTGACGCCGGGGCCGTTGATTTTTTCGCGGAGGATTTGAGCGGATTTCATATGGATTGTTAGGGTTTCACCAATCCAGTCGCAGGGCGCCGAATGGTGTGGTGAACTCGCCGCTGACGACAAGGTGCGTAGCGTTGGAGGAAACGGAGGCCGCCGTACCTTGGAAATGATGCAAAGTCGGCGTGGAAGCGAGACGGGGTAACTCGATGGCAAATTCCCTCGAAGCCGCGCCCGTCGTGCTGCGGGCCCAGAGGCGTCCCTCGCCGACCAATTGCTCCGCTTCGTGATCGAGCAGATACACCCAGGTGGATTGGGCATCGCGCCAAACGATGAGTTCCAAATTTCCGCCACTGTCGAGCAGCCGGGCATGGGCCGTGGGGACGATCACGGAAAGCAAGCGCGCCATCCAGTCGGCCTGCGGCCAATTTCCCATTCTTGCGTAATCGGTGGCAATGGGAGCATTAAGAAACCACGCGGCGCCCTGCCCAAACGTTTGCCGGGTTAAGGCAGGCGTCTCCGAAAGTTCACGCGACGAAGGCCCGATGCCCCAGCCGTAGCGCGAGCCCGGACGGGCGTCATACCCGGGAATCCAGCGCAGGACGGTGTCGGCTCCATCGACCGTCAGGCCTTGAATGACCCCGCGAACAAGCACCTCGGCATCCTCTCCCGCGACGGGCGGCAGGTAAGCATGATCCTGCCACACTTCGTTCAGGCATTCGACACCGCCAAGCGCAAACCCACGTCCATCGACTTGAGGGAGATTGCCGGTGATCAGAATCGTCCCACCCCTTTGCGTAAAAGCGCGAAGCAATCGCTCGGTTTCCAGATCCAACTGCGGGATCTCCGCGACAATCACAAGAGAAACATCGCCCAGCAGCCGCTCCAGTTGCCATTCCGCTGCGACCGTAAAGTTTGCCCCGGCATCCAGCAGAAGGCGGTGCAACCCGTTGATCGGAGTGAGGCGGGCGCGCGGATCCCCGACCGCGAAAAATTGCCGGTCTGCGCCGTTGGTTAGTGACGGGCTATGCAGCACCACGATGTCCGGCGCAAGTTTGGCTGCGGGCGACGGGGCGCAGGATTCCCAAATGGATCTCACCGCCGAGATGGTCTTCAGCGCGGATAGGGTCTCTTCTGTCAGCCGGCCTTCAGGATGCAGCCGGTCTCCGGGGATGCAGGTGGCCGATCGAACCCAGCAGGCGAGCGCGGTGGTCTCGATGCGCCGGGACGAGGCGAGCGACCAATCGCCCCAACCGCCGTGGAAAATGGTCGGCATCACTTCACATGGCTGGGCGGCGTTCGAACCATAGGCGGCGTTGAGGCTGAACGGGATCGATTGCGGACCAACCGTCTCCGGATCGAGGGTCAACACCGTAACGCCGGCAGGCATTGGCTCGGGATAGGGGAGGCTGCCAAGTTGATTAAACCCCACTGCGGCGTTGGGATCTAGGCTGCGAATGAAATCCGCCACCCGCGTGACGAGCGCAAATCCACGATCATGTCGCCATTGACCGGCCCGGGCCTGGAGTGGATCTTCCTCCGAAACCGGAAGCTCCGCTCCAGCCTCCCGTTGGAAATCCGCCCGGCATTGCCGACAGTAGCATGGCGAAAGCGCGCTCATGGTATCGAACCAATATCCGTCAGGTCGATAGGTCCGGTATAGTTCTTCGATTTGCGGAAGCACCCGATCATCGACATACGATGTGAACGGGCAAACATTGATGAACCAACCGGAGGGATCACTAGCTCCGTCCGCATAGACCCTCCGCCATTCCGGGCGCGCCTCGCCTCCCGCTCCATCAATTCCAAAACTCACATAAGCCTCCGCCTTGATGCCGCGCGACCGGGTCGCTTCAACCAAACCTCCAAAGACATCCGCCGCGAGGCGCGGATGGGGAGTTCCAACCCGCGTCGGGTAGTAGGAAAATCCGTAGTGGCACTTTGCGAAAAAAATCGCCGCACCGACCTTAGCCTCCGCCAGAGATTGTCCGACCCCCTCGAAATCGCAGCGTTCCCCCACCCGCACATGGGCTGGGGTGTGAAAATCAAAATGCCAGACGAGATTCATGGACGCCGGTTCGCCTACGCGAGACGCGCAAAATTTCCGATGCCGGTATTGCTGCCCACATAGTCCGACAAGTCACCTTTACCCACCAACAGATCCAAAGCCGAAAACGCTTCGTCCGCGGCAGCCAGGAACCCGTCGAACATCCGATCCGTATGCGTAAACATGATATAGTTCACTCCGGACACCAGGAACCCACGCTCAACCATCATGCGGATGAACGCAATCTTGGCTTTGTTAGCCAAGTCTCCGAGGTCGAAACTCACGTAGGGGTTGCAAGGCATTCCGCCAATCGTCGCCTTGCAGATCGTGTGCTGTGCGGCGAGCCCCCGCAAACGGTTTTGAAAATCCCCGCCGCGCTGCCAGATGGCCTGCTGCACACCGAGATCCCGCATGCGGCTCACGCTGGCCAGGCTCGCAGCCGGGCCCACGCCATCGGTCCAATAGCTGCTCGATATAAAGCTGCTGTTGGCCGCTTCCATCACTTCCGCCCGGCCAATGATTGCGCCGCAGGGGAAGCCGTTGCTCATGGCTTTGGCGTAAACCGCGATGTCGGGTTCGATTCCCAGCTTTGCGCTGGCGCCGGGGAAACCGAACCGCCAGCCGCTGGTGATTTCATCCATGATCAAGACCGCGCCAACTTCAGCCGCCCGGCGCTTAATCGTTTCGAGATAGCCCGCTTCGGGCCACTGCGTGCGCATGGGCTCCATGACGATGGCGGCCGGGTGACCGCCCAACGCGGCTAATGCCGCCTCGAATGCGGCCAAATCGTTATATTTGAACGGGACGGAGGTTCCCTTGAGTTCACGCGGAACACCGAGCGGCTGCAGCCCCGGAAGCAAATGACCGTCCAAAGCCGCCCCATCGCCCAAGTTTGCCGCAAGGTACCAATCCTGCCATCCGTGATAACCGCAAAAAGCCACGCCACTCCGCCCCGTGGCGGCCCGGGCGATGCGCACGGCCATCCCCATCGCTTCCCCGCCACCACGTGCGTACCGCACGCGACCCGCCCAGGGATGCAGACCCAGCAGAAGCTCCGCCAGCTCGACTTCCTGCGGGGATAGCAACGTGCAGTAGGTTCCGCGCCCAATGCGCTGACGCACAGATTGGTCCACCACCGGGTCGGAGTACCCCAATACAATCGCACCCGCTCCAGCACAAAAGTCGGTATACTGGCGGCCGTTGACATCCCAAATGTGGGAACCCTTGCAGCGTGAAAAATAGGATGGCCAGGTACCCGGATCGTAAAGTTCCGCCCATTTCGAGCGAAGTCCCGAACCGCATGAAATGACGGATTTCGCGTGACTCCAGAGATCGGGACCGAACTTTGCGTTATCCGCCTGGGGAGTTCGCCGCAGGGCTCGCAGAGCGTTGGTTTCAAAAATACTCCGCAAGTCGTCCTCGCCGAGTCCGAGATCCTCGCAGGCCTCGCGCAGGCACCGTAGGGATTCAATCCCGACCAACGGCATCCCGCCCTGGGAATACGCCTCCTCTTCGCCGTAGAACCAGCGTGGAGGCCCGCTGACGGTCATGCCTTTTCCCCGCAGATGGCTAATGGGATAATCACTTCCGTAAGCAACGCGGCTGGCGCCCATTTCCTGCAGGGCAATGCGGAAGGTCTCCGTCTCGGTGATCGCTGAAGTATCGAGCCACACGTTTTCAAACTCATTCAACCAGCGCAGATTCCCACGGGCGCAGCGATAGTTGAACGAGCGGGCAATATGCGCGAGGACCAGATGGCACTTAGGGTATTTTGCCAACATTTTGGCAATAGTGGCTTGGTTCCCTTCATCGGAAATCCCGCCATCGCGCATGATATGCAGCATGAGGACGGACTCCGAAACATGGCAGGCCTCCCACATCCATTCCGGCGCAAAGGACTCGATCGAGGCCTGTGAAGTTTCAGGAAGCGGCGCGTAAAGATGATAGGGCTTAATGCCGGCAAACTCTTTGCTCTGCAAATTCTCCGTCACCAATGCCACATCGGCAGTGGGCGGGCACAGAATCAACGCTTGTGAATCGTTGCCCATGGTAAGCACTTCATTCCGCACCCACTCGCTAATGGCGGCGCAATCATTCCCGCGCGCAGGAAATCCAAAGAACAATCCGCTCCAGGTGCGGCTGCCGAAGAAGTCGCCCATGCCCTGCCCAAAGGCCGTGGCATCGAGAACGCTCCCCGCTTTCCAATAAGGTGGCAGGGTTCCAGTGGGAAACTGATCCGCGCGCAGGATGTGCGCGTGAAGGTCGAACAGTCTGGACGGTACGAAGCCGTCGCAGATTTCATGGATGACGCTTTTCTCCTCCTCGCCTAGTCGCGGAACGAAGGCGGCACGTACGGGAGAACTAGTGGGTGTGGCGTAGGAGCTCATGGATAGTGAATTTCGAATTGGTCAAGCTGCAGGCGTCCTTCCGGGAGGTTCGAGCGCCAGACCGGGTAATCCCGCTCCGGCCGCAAGATGTGCGGATCTCCGCCCGGATCGCCCATGGGCACGATGTCGAGCGGAAAGGCAATGAGCATGAGATTGCAATTCACATCCCGCAGGCAGGTCTCCAACGGACGCTCCGCGTAGAAGTCCTGACGGTCATGACGGCCTTTCAAACAGGTCCATTCGTTAGGATCCGCACGCAGCAATAGTGATCTCTCCTTCCATTCCGGCTCGACCACAATGGGCTGTGAAGTCAGCGCCCAAGGAGCGGTCACGCCGTCCACCCCGGCCTGAACCAACAGGACAATATTCGCGCCCCGCATTTTCACATCTCCACGGATGCGCACCCGAATCTCCGCGTTTTCCAAATTGCGCGAGAACCCACCCTGGATGAAGCGATTCGGACCCGCCGCTTCCTGCATTTGCTCTCCCAATGGACCCTTGGTCGAAAGACAGAAAAGCATGTGCAAATAACCGGCACCCGGCGGCGCGTGGTTGTAGTCGATCCACCAAGGACTAATCGTTTCCAGGTAACTTTCGCGATTGGCTAATGTTTGGAGGCCGATGTGATTTCCCCCCCAGCCCCACCATCCCGCAGGGCCGTCATCGAAGGTTTCACGGTAAACGGAGGTGCTCATGGGAAGAAAATCGCCGCTTTGACCGATCGCGGGGTTTCAAGATGGGAAAAGGCGGCGGGCAAATCATCGATCCCACCGCGAAAGGTTATCCATTGATTCGCGTCAAACGGCTTACTGGAAAGCCGCCCGACGACCTCGTCATGCACGCCGGCCTCGTCAGGATTTGCTTGGAGATACGACCAACTCGCCGGACCGAGCGATCGGTCGAAGGCGGTTTCAAAGGTGCTATCGAGTCCGTAAACCGCAAAGACGCCGCGAGGTCGCAACCTGGGAAGCGATTGCGCGATGGCGTCGTTGGTTCCGAGGGTATCCATCACCACGTCAAAATCGCGACCGCCCGCAAACTCTTCCCCGTCCCGCACGTTGCAAGTCGCCGTGGCCCCCAATGCGCGGGCTCGCTCGAGACGGAACGCACGCCGGCCGACTGCAAGAACCGACCCCGCTCCCAAGGCCCGACTCCACGCCACAAAACTTAAGCCCACCGCGCCATCCCCAAGCACTGCCACGTCCCGGCCGGAAATGGCCCCTGCCTGAGTCAGGGCACTGTAGGTTTCCTTCCAGGTAATCGCCAAACACGCCTGCTCCAGCGTCCAATCGGAGGGAACCTTTTTCTGCATCCTCGCATAGCCAAACCTTCCGTGTTCGCCCGCGGGTTCCTCTTCCCGCCAGGTTTCCAGATCGGTCACCAGCGCGAATTCCGCAAAACTGCCCCAGCAGGAGGAAATCCCGTCGAGATCGTGACCCGGATAAACGGCGCAGGGCCGCAGGACCCTGTCACCCTTGGAGAACGAACGCACACGGTCTCCCACTTCCACCACCGTGCCGACGCTTTCATGCCCGAGCAGCGCCGGATAGGCGGGCGCGAACGGCTTGATGCCGTGAACCAGTTTTCGGTCGGTGGCGCTGCAAACCCCAACCACCTCCATCCGGACGAGGGCTTGATAGGGATTGGGTTTGGGCACGGGAACATCCCGAACCTCCAAAACTCCGGGAGCGGCAATAACGGCGGCTTTCATGCAGTCCAATCAAAAACCAATCCAAGAATCGAATTCCGCTCCGGGCCCATCGCCAACCGGTAGGCTCCAGCGGCTTCCGACACCGGCACGCGATGTGACAAGTACGGGGCGGCCTGGAAAATTCCCGCCTCGGCGAGACGCAGAGCACCCTCTTTCGTGCCCGCGGGGCCCCACCCGGTCGGGCAATGAAGGGTCAATTGTCGGCGGTGCGCCGTCATGTAGCAGAACGAGATGTCACCCGAGTACCAGCCTTGAAACACATAGCGGGCCCCAAACTTGCAAAGCTCCATCCCCGGCTCGATCAACGCGGCGACCCCGCTGGATTCGATCACCACATCCGCTCCACGAGACCCGGGCGGGATGACCGATTTGACCGCCTCCGCCAGCGATTCCGTTTTCGGATCCACAACCAAATGAGCGCCAAACCTGGCCGCGAGCGCGCGCCGGCCTGCATCGGGTTCGCTCACAATCACGAATGCCCCCCGCGCCCGGGCGGCCTGCGCGGCTCCGGCTCCGATCAGGCCATGTCCGAGCACCACCACGACATCCGACGGCGCCACTTGCGCGAGGTTCACTCCGTGCAACCCCACAGCAAACAAAGGCGCGAGTGCCGCCTCATCGGGCGCAATCCCGTCTGGAATGCGAATCAGGCTTTCCGTTCCACAAACAATGATCTGCTGATGCGCACCCCAAACCGCCTCCACCGGCGTCTCCGTGCGCCCGCCCAAATACAGCACCACATCGCCCTCAACCAATCCTTCCACGCCTTCGCCCACCTCGGAAATCCGTCCCACCCCCTGGTAGCCAGGGACGTAAGGAAACTTGGCATTCTCCATGCGGTTCCCCATTGCGATCGCCATTTCGGTGCCAATGCTGAGAAGCGAAAACAACGCCTGAATCTTGACTTCTCCGACCGCCAGCGAAGGCACCGGAAGGTAGCGCGTCTCCACCTCACCCACATCCGTCACCACCAAGGCCACCGCACTCGAATTCATTCGCCGTCTATGTAGGATACTGACATGTCAGTGTAAATGGTTTTCCGTGAATGAGGACAAATTTGAATGGCGTCTAGTCACCGTGTGGGCGCAGGCGGCCCAGAATTTCTTGCGGATAGCGGCCATAAGCCTCGGAAGCAACGGAAGGATCGACCAGATCCAGGCTGGCGCCATTCTGCCGAATGAATAGGCATCGCCAGGCGGAGTCCGCCAGGCGGGCACGCTGCGTTCGCCCCAGGCATTTTTCCAGGTATGCACGTCCGTCCGGACCGTTCCCAAACAAGGCGTCGCCTGTCGTGCGATATTCCCAAGACCAATCCTTCCCATCGTGTAGGGCAGCAAAATGCGCACACAGGGCGTCGAACAATGCGGCTTCGATCTTCATCCCCGGACGCACCAACCACGCCGCCACACTGCGGACGGTCGGATCGGGTTCGCCCTTGAGCGTCTGCGCGACGAGGGCTTGCAGGGTTGAGTCCATTGGGAACCGGCCCAATCCGCGAAAGCCCAGCCACCGATTGTAGGGGTCCGGATCGCGAATGGCCTGATCCAACATCGGCCGGACCAGTTCGAGAGGATTCAATTTGGCGCATGCGGCAAATGCGACGCGGCGAACCGCGGGGTCCTTGTCCGCGACCAAAAAGGCCAGCGCCTCACTCGCGGCCGCTCGCCAGGAACCGAGCGTTTCAGTGGCCTGCTGGCGGACGGAAAACTCGGGCCGCTCTTTGACCAGCTTGGCAATCTCCATCGCACTGGCCGGAGCCGGAGTTTTTGCCAGCGCAGCCAAACTGGCAACTACGGCCGCGCTCTCGGCGGAGTGGAGTTTGCTGAGAACGATTGGGCGACCGGCAGTGCCCTCGGCCCACGGGCGCAGCGCTCCGACCGATTCTGCCCGCCGCAGAAATCGCGCACGCCATTCCGGGGACCTCGCATCCGCCGTCAGCGCGAGCGCGGTATCCGGCCATGCCTGGCGGGCCAAAAGACTGACCGGGATCTGAGGGAATCGACGCGCGACCTCGCCCGCAAAAGCGACGGACTCCGCTTCCGCCCCCGGCGGCAAAGAGAACACCACCTCATCCAGAAGGCCTTCGCGCAGCCATTCCTCCCAGGCCACAGGAACATTACCAATTGTGTTGACGTTCGAAGTCAGCCCAAGCCAGGGCGAAGGAACATGGCGGAATGCCTCGCGGGGATCGATCTGGAGGGCCAGTCGCTTGTTCTTTCGCGTCAGTTCTTCCCGCAACTCGCGGATGAACTCTGTCACTTCCTCCTTGGTGAGTGGTCCTAGGTTACCGTTATCGAACTCACCGGAAAACCACATACTAAGATTCTCCATGTAGGTATACAGAAGAAGCCCCTGATAGCCCTCGTCCATTAACCCGCTTAGGCGCCCAATCAGCTTCTTCCGCACCAGCGGGTTCGACAGCCGGAGGGTCCCGCATTGCGCGCGAATCCCCAGGCGGTCCCGGGGGATTTCGTCCGGGAACTCGATTCTCAACGAGTCGGTGTAAACCGCCGGGCCGAATCCCGAAGCCGCTCCGCAATACGCATCCTCGCGCGGATCGGACCCATGATCGAAGAGCCCGAACACCCCCCATATCTCCATTCCTGCATCTGCGGCAACACTTAATGCAGCCCGGTGAATGCCCCGCTTCTCGTCCAACTCGCGCAGCCACTGCCAGTACTCGAACAAAGAAAAATTCTCCGGACGCACCTCCGCGTGTCGATTCAAGTACTGCTCTTGATAGCCCCGCCAATACACCCGCTTAATTCCCATCTCTGCAGACAGGAGCAGAGAGGCCCGCACTGTCTCCGCTGTTTGGAGCGGCATGCCGTCCGCGCGGTAATTGTGGCCGGCGGGGCTGACATAGAGAGCGATGGGATCGCCAGCAAATGCGGGCAGCGTTGCGCAGATTCCTGCCAACAACCATTTAACGATAGGAGACAAAACCTCCATCAACGATCAGATTGTGCCCCGTGACATAGCGCGACGCGTCGGAGGCCAAAAACACCACCGCACCTTTCAAATCAACGGCATCCTCGCCCATCCGGCCCAGCATCGTGCGTTTGGAATACTCCGCGACGAATTCCTTAGGATGTCCGCGTTCAAAGCCGCCCGGGGACAGCGCGTTGACACGAATGCCTTCGGGTCCCACCTGCGCCGCCAGGTCCTGCATGAATCCGATCATTCCCGCCTTCGCGGCGCTGTAATCCACGCAGTTCGCATTCTGGTCCGCAAAGGGCCGGTAAAGACTGCGATCGCGACCGACCAAACCGGAGATCGAACTAATGAACACGATGGATCCCGAACCACCTCGCTTCATGAGCGGAAGAGCGTGTTTCGTCATCACAAACGCGCTGGTGAGGTACGCGTCCAATGCGCCCTTCCAGATATCCAAAGGATGACGCTCGGTGGCGTAGGCATAATCATTTGACGGCACCGGATAGGACGGGCGACCGCCCGCGTTGTTGATGAGGACATCGCAGCGACCACTCAGCCGTTCGACTTCTGCAAAGAAATGCTCCACCGATCCCTCTTCAAGGGGATCCAACCCGTGCCCGAACACCTCCGCCCCGGTTTCTTCGTGCAACTTCGCCGCTGACTCCTGAGCCTGCTCAGCAGACCGCGAGGTCAAATGAACAGTGGCGCCGGCTTCGCTCAGGGCTTGGGCGAAATAAAATCCGAAGTTCTTCGCCCCTGCGCTGACCACCGCCACCCGGCCCCGCAGGGAGAACAGTTCAGAAATCTTCACCGGGTGGCCACCGCTTTCCCGGTGGCGATTTTTACATTATCCAGCACAACGCATTGATTGGCAGCGCCGAGCTTGATGCGAAAGTTCAACGGCTGTCCCGGTTTGAAGTCCTCCGGCAGGGAAGCGGTCACGAGCTTCTGTGCGACCTGGCCAATCTGCTGCTGGGCCAGCGTGCACGTGCGCGCGCGCAGATCGATCGCCACCTGCACCTGCATCCAACAATCATAGGGAACGAGCACAGCACTCTCCTTCGCTTTGCCGTTTTCCAGCAGAGACCACTTCCCATTCACCGCAGCAGCTGTGGCGACAGCTTTGCTATCCGCCTGTTCGATGATGAGCCGCACTTCGTTGCGCGAAGAATGCGTCCGGTCAGGCATGATGTAGGGATACGGCAAATCCGAACGGATGAACACATCGGCGTCAAATGTCACGACTCCGTCCGCCGTTGTAATGACCGGCTTCGCGGGGATCGGCCGAATTTCGCCTCGCCGCGCGGTGAGGAGGGAGTTCACCCCTTCGCGATAGGAGGTACTCGAAATAACCTGAAACGGTCCGGGCACGGACGGTTCCGTCGTCCAGGTTCCACCCGTCTGGGCCGTTTGTCCGTTGAGGTCCGCCCCACGAGGATCCTGCTCGAAGTCGTCTGCGAATTTCACATCCTTCGCCACCGTGAAAACCTGTTCGGGCGTCCAGAGCACCGCCACGTCATCAAGATAGCTTTTCGCTCCCGCCGGGCCAAGGGGCTGGAAGAGCACCTGGCTGAAGCTTTTGTACGTGGGCACATCGAATTGCTCATTCACGCCATTGAGTTCGACCCTCCGGGGTTGCGGGGGCGCATAGGGAATGTTTTCAGCAAGGACGACGGCGTCCTTGTCACCCAGGCGGACTGAATAGCTCTGTTTGGGAAAATCTACCACGATCTCCAACCTCTGCCACTCGCCAACCGGGACAGAGCCGGTCGTGGGCTTCCAGATTCCAGTTCCGCCGGGACCCCGGCCAGCGGTGTAGGATACCAAACCGGTCTTAGGCTCGATCTTCAACCCCACGTCCATTTCCCCGCCTTTGTACTCCAGATACGTAATGATGCCGCTGTCTACGCTTTCCCGTTGAATCCAGAAGGAGTAGCTACACGTTCCGCTGCTAATCGAGGTGTCAAGCCGCGCCGAGATGTTGCTGCGATCCACATCGGAGTTGTGCCATCCTATAAAAGCTGGTCCGTCCGGACCTTTACTGGTGAGCCCGACCGCATTTCCTTTATCCCCCCTTCGCACCTTGTCCTGAATGACGGCCTTCCCGCTGGCTTCGTCGCCAAACGGATACCATCCGCCCGGGCAGGCCCGGATGGCCGGATCGTAATTCATCAGACCCAGGGAACCCGCCGGCGAAAGCTTGGCCGGGTCGGTTGGGAACGTATCGAAGTTCTGAAGGATGAAGTTAATGGCTCCCAACTTCTCCACATCACCCATCCATTGACTCCAGCGCTGATACCAGGCGGAGGTATAAACCTCGTACCAAACGTCCACCCGCCAGCCATTGGTCCCAGGGAGAGGTGGTTCCTCGAAATACGCCATAGCGCCTCCGGATATCAACTCGGTCTCGGGATGTTTGCTCTGCGCGATGTAGTCCCGCATTTGGAGAAAGGTGGGAACGCCCACACCTTCCCTCACATGGGTCAGGTAGCCCTTCTTAGCCGCGTCGGAATCGAGTGTGGCCTCGAAGGTGACCGGCGCAATGATGACGTCGATCAATCCCTCGTCCACCCAGGTGCGCCAATCCATGCGCTGATTGCCAAGGGGTGGACCCGCGTAGTCCCCAGATAAAGAGCAGGCGATCTCAATGTTGGGATCTACCGCGTCCAAAGCCTTGCGCAACTCCCGGTAGAATTGGGTGACATGTTCGCCGCGCAACGAACGCCAGTTTTCCACCATAGGATCGTCAAGCTTGAAATCCGGACTGAAGACATCGAAGCGCGGATCGGTCAGGATATCCACATTGTACTTCTGCTTCATTTCGTCGACGACGAGTTGATTGAAGCCGTACTGATCTCCCTTCTCGGGAGGATCCACCAATTGATTCACTTCGCTGCGCATGCATGCCAAGAAGCGTTTCACGCCTAGGGTTTTTGCCATGTGGACGAACTCGGACACTTTGGTCGCCCGGGCCTCGGGATAGGCGTACTCACGCACCATCCAAAGTTTGTTGCCCTTGCGGTCCACCGTGATCCCCTCCGGATGATCGAGGAAGTATTGCGACGAATAGGACCACGGAATCATCCGACCCCACCCCGGCGTGCCGACATCCCCCGGCGCGCCATCGCTGTAAAGATGGGGGTGCCAAGCCCACATCTTGAAGCCCAGCGGCGCGGAGATCTTCTCCGCCGTCGCAAGGACATTAAATTTTTCCGCCACACGATCCACGTAGTCGAGCAGCAGCTGAAGGCGCGGGTTTTGCTGGACGCTGTGGTTCCGCGAGATCATCGGTTCGTAATCCGCCAGATCCGAACGCAGCGTCACTCCATTCATCCCGCGGGCCCTCCATCGCTTGATCGTCCTCTCAAGGGCCCCCGGCGTGTCCATGGACGCGTCCGTTCCCGGACCATAGAGGCATACAATGTCGCCCCAACTCGGAACCGCCCAACGCTCGACCGTTTTCTCAGATGAAGGCGAAGAAGGCGGCTCCCCACACCGGGCGGAAACCGTCAGGGCCAGATAAGCCCCCAATGCAGCGAACAATAATCTTACGGGAAGCATATGTGTCATCATAACGGAAAGTCCTGTCGGCGAATCATGGGTGAGTGGAGCGACCAACCTCGGTTTTTCATTGCCAAAACAACCGCGCCATCTAACATGTCAGTAGTCACCATAGTTCGCCAGAGTGCACAACTGCAAAATTCGTCCAACCCGCAGGAATTCATTCTTTTTTCGCACGGTCTGTCGTAATCTTTCGGTTCGAACCCGTCTCACTGTGTCATGAAATCCGATCTCCTGCCTTATCACGACACCAAGGACCAAGGGGCGGCGGATTTTTATTTTGCCATCACCGCGACCTTTCGTTTCATCCACGATCGGCTGGGAGCCGACGGGTGGGTGAGATATTTGCGTGGACTGGCTGCGGGGTATTTTACCGTGGTGAACACGGCGTGGCGGGAGGGCGGCCTTCCTGCGGTAGCGGGCTATTGGAGAGCCTTTTTCCAGGCGGAGCCGGGGGCGTCCGTCGAAGTGCGGGAGGAGGAGGGACGCGTGGTTTTGGACGTCCGAAAATGTCCGGCCATTCATCACCTCCGAGTCCATGGCCGAGAGATCGTACCGTTTTACTGCCAGCACTGCTACCATCTCGGCCAGGCACGGGCGGAAGCCGCGGGAATGTCGATGCGACTTGAGGGCGGCAACGGGGAGTGCCGCCATGTTTATTTTGCCGAACCGCCCGCCGCCCCACAGGACATGAATCTCATCCGCACCGCATCATCATGCTAGGCTGTTACGATTTCTGCGGCCACTACGACTGGACCTTCGAGTGGCTCCGCCAGCAGGGGGGCGAATCGCTGATGCGGGCGTACTGGGAGGAGGCGATCGCCGGGGACTCGCAGCGCCACGCTGCGGATTTGATTGAAGAGCTCGGATTCGAAGGCATGCGAAAATACTGGGCGCATACTCTCGAGGAAGAGGCGGCCGGATACACCCTCACCGAGGGGGACCAAGTCATCCGTATCGACATGCACGACTGTCCGTCGAAGGGATTTCTCCTGCAAAACAACATCAGCCATTCACCAGATTATTGCGACCACTGCATTGGCTGGATTGGGCCGGTCATGGAAAAGTCCGGCTTTACCATCGACCACGAACACAATCACTGCGGCAAATGTTGGTGGGAAATGCGGCGGACCTCGGACCCCTCACCTCCATCCGAGGCCGGGCAGCTTTCCGGGACGGCGGATGTCCGATTGGACCCGGATTGGAGGGCTCCGGGAGCAAGCTTCGATCGATTTGAAAAATGCACGTCGGTGGAACACAAGGTCCCGCCTGCTCCAGGTCAGAGCGCATGCTCCACTTGATAGCCGCTGAAGCGCCGGATCGCACCGTCCTTCGTGCCCATCATGCTGGCGAGGATGCAATCGCGAACCACACGAGGATCACCGGCGCGAATCGCCCGCACAATGTCTGTGTGGCTGGGGTGGTCACCGAATTCCTGACGCCTCCGTGGAGGCAGGCCGATGCCGATGATAAACGATCGCTCCATCAAGTGTTGTTGCTCAAGAAGGGCGAGGATCCGCTTGTTTCCGCACACTTGGGCAATCCCCATATGAAACTCCAGGTCGAGGGCAAACAGCTTGTCAAAATAGGCCATGAGCGTCTCCCTCGACGATCGTTCCGGTGTGCCGAGAGCGTCCAATTCATCCAACTGGACGGCAATCTTCTCCAGGTGGTCCAGTTGCTCTTCCGAAATCCGCAAGGTCGCCAGGAAGCCAGCCATGCTCTCCAGGCCCGCTCTCACATCCATGATCTCACAGTAGTCATTGAGGCTGACCTCCCGAACAAAGGTGCCGGATCTCGCGATGCGCTCGACGACTCCCATGTTAGCCAACCGGTCCAATGCCGCCCGGATCGGCGCACGCCCCATCTTCAATCTCCGGGCCAAAGCCACTTCGCCCACGCGGCTACCGGTCGGAATTTGCCCCGTGCGGATAAGCTTAAGAATCGCCGTGACACTCAACTCCGTCAACGACGACTCCCCATTGCCACTCCGCGATGTTTGACTCCTACGCACCTCAAGTCTCATAGATTTGTCCCGTCTGCAGGGCAATGAAAGAATCTCCCAGCAGGTGACCACCCATCCTATCTCCTACCCTCCCGCGACCACGACCACTGACATGTCAACCAACACTCCATCCGTTCCCGCATCCCCCATCACCGTAGCCGTTCTGGGCGCCGGCCACCGTGGACGCGCCTATGCGGATCAGATGGCAGTTTCTGCTTCTTTTAAGGTTCGTGCGGTCGCGGAGGTGGAGGTGTCGCGACGCCTAAACTTCGCCAAACAGCACGATCTCCCGGCAAGCGCGGTGTTTGACTCCGCAGACGCCCTGCTGGCAGCACCCCAACTCGCGGATGTACTCATCGTCGCTCTGATGGATCAGGACCACGTGGGAGCCACCGTGGCAGCCCTCCGCCGCGGATACCATGTGCTCCTAGAGAAACCCATGGCCACCAGCCTGGCGGATTGCGAGCTTATCGAGCGCACCCAGCGCGAGACCGGCCGCACGCTCATGGTCTGCCACATCCTGCGCTATCACCTCGTCAATCAGAAGGTGAAGGAACTACTTGATGCCGGAGCCATCGGGCGCATCGTCAACATTGACCATGTCGAGGCGCTGGACCCCGTCTTCTTCGCGTCGATGTTTGTCCGGGGACAGTGGAACAACGAGAAGACTTCGACCTTCTTTCTGATGGCGAAGTGCTGCCACGACATTGACCTGATCTCTTGGTTTGCCGGGGAGAGGTGCCGACGCGTTTCATCCTTCGGTTCCTTAAGCTATTTCAAGCGCGAGTGCGAACCCTCCGGCGCAACGGATCGCTGCACACAGGGCTGCCTGGCCGAGCCAAACTGTCCGTTTTCCTCCATCAAGATCCACCTCACCGGCGCGACCGGTTTCAATCCACACATCCAATATCCTGACGCCGCATCCGACGTCGACGCTGACCGCGTCTACAACTCGAGCTTGGGCTGCGGAAACTCGCGGGAGGAAATCCTGAACGCCCTCGAGACGGGTCCCTTTGGCCGATGCGTCTACCGTTGCGACAACGATGCGGTAGATCGG
>Ga0247834_1004300_pt1 | contig 18184 bp, 29 predicted proteins | sample LaCruzMarch2015__8_FD_187118 | JGI IMG/M metagenome (GOLD analysis project Ga0247834, IMG submission 187118) | Freshwater microbial communities from meromictic Lake La Cruz, Castile-La Mancha, Spain - LaCruzMarch2015_12m | ecosystem: Environmental > Aquatic > Freshwater > Lake | place: Spain...
CGATGCCCGCTTGTGCCCCATCGGCTCGACGAGGCCGAGGCGGTAGCGCAGATACTGATTGCTGTGGCTCGGCCAGTCGGGCCAGACCCGGAGGGCGGATTTGTAGGTGCAGACCCACGGCTGCAGGCCGTGGCGCTCCAGAAACGACTGCTCAAATTGTGCGTTATGAGCTATCAGAAACGTTGCGCCCAGGTAGTCCGGCAGTACGACATCGAACGACGGCGCCTCGGCAACGTCGGCATCGATGATGTGGTGCACCGCCGAGGATAGGGGCGGAATTGGCATCAGCGGATTGACGAGGTGCTGCTGCGCGTTGGTGATCGTGCGCTCGCGCGTCACGTCGACGGACGCGATCTCGACGACGCGATCCGTCTCCGGGTTCGTCCCCGTCGTCTCAATGTCTAGCACGCGCAGTGTCATGGCTACCTCGTGTCTGCAAAGGAGCGGGCCGCACTCCGAGGGCGTTCCGAGTGCGGCCCTGACCGATCTCGACGGTTATGAGGTGGGCTGTATTTGTGCGGGCCCACCCCGCGTCTTGACCGGTGTCAGTGTGGCTGTGGGCGGCTCATCGAGAGCCACGTTCAAGGCGGTCTGCGCCATGGCGTCGAACTGCGCCTCGACGGCGCGCTTCAGGTCCATGGAGATCCGCGGCGCGATGGTGTGCAGAGACTCGCGGGCCGCAAGGTTGGCGTTCCACCACGCGCGGCCGTCCGCGATTGTGCCGATCTCGGCGATGTGCTGGGTGACCCGCTTCTGGATTTCGGTGGTTGGGATCTCCTCGAGGCCCTGCCCGAAATCAACCGACACGTGGTCGACGCCGGTCTCCCGGCGCTTCTTTCCAGCTCGCACGTCGGCACGGATGATCTCGGCTGAGTGCTGCGCGAAGTCGTCGGCCTCGGGGTCGCCCGTTGCGATCTGGAAGAGTCCTCTTTGGAACGCTTTCAGAACATAGGACTCGGCGATCTGGAAGCTCTGCGGCCCCGTGTAATCGATCCAGATCGGTCGGAGGTTTCGGTCGTCTTCGTAGATGGCGCCGGACTCGTGGATGAGCCGCATCATGTACGTGAACTTCAAGATCCGTCGTTTCTTCTCGCGGCCCTGCGCGTCCGTCGACTCGATGATGTCTTGCTCATATTTGAGCAGGACCGGCTGCACGATCAGTCCAGCCTCGGAGCAGGCGGGATTGGTGACGGCCAGGAACGCGTCGACCGAGGCGAACTTGTAGCGGCCGTGCTCGTTGTAGGCGGCCTTGGCCACCATCCCTACGGACTTGGTCACAGCCAGAATGGAGATGGCGATCTCCGGCGGGAACGGCTTGGGAATCGCTGGGAGCGGCGCGAAGTGCAGTGTCCTCGGCGTTTCGGAGGCGATGACGGTATCTTGCATCACACGGTCCTGATCATGAGGGTTTCGTCGCCGACCACCATCTCAGCGCCGGGGATGGCGAGACCGGATTTGAGATCCTCGCCAATGGCTTTGAGGTCGGGCCGCACAGTGACCTTCTCGACCAGATACTTGGCCGGCAGATCGACTTCCGACGTCACCACAACCTTGGGCTTGCCGGCGACAATCGACAGTGTGGCCGTCGCACGTTCGATCTTGCGTTTGCCGATGGCCGTTACGCCGAGCAGGATGGCCGCCCGGACCTTCTCGTACTGCGCATCGAGACGTTCCTGCCGCTGCGCGAGTTTCTTGCGGGCGGCCGACAGGCCTTCGGAGAACCCTTCGATCTCGGCGAGACGGGCAACACCCAGGTCAATGGCCTCGTACAGATTGGTCTCGCCTTCGATCGCGTCGGCGCGTGCCTCCTCGTCGTCGAGGATCACATCGCGGATCGTCGCGATCAGGGAGCGGGCCGCCTCGGTCTGGATATCGAGACGCCGGATCGTGGTGCCACCGTCAGCCATGGGCCACCTCGGCCCGCTGGGCTTCACTGGCCTGTAGGGTCACCATCAGGATCTTCTTTTTGCAGATCGAGAACGGGCCGATGAACACGGGCGCGTTGCCCAGATCGCGATCACAGATCGCGTAGGTGTGGTCATCCACGCGGTGGAGTTTGATGTAGTAGCGACCTTCTTTGCTCATGCCGGAATCTCCGCAGCGAGGTTTTCAATGATCAGCTTGCCGCAGAGAGTCTGCGACTCGTCGAAGGCTTCAGCCGCGAGGCGGATCTCCGCCCACAGCCGTTCGATTTCTTCGGCCGCCTCGTCGCGTGAGGCGTGGCCAGCCCGCAGGTCGGCAACCAGATTGCGGGGGGATGGGCGGATGCCGGCGGCGCGGCGGTCCAGCAGGTCAGCCAGCGTCGGCATGGGTCACCTCCGGCAGCGCTGCGGAACTGTCCGGAATTTCCGGTGAGATCAGATCGTAGCGCTCACTGAGCCGCCGGCGGTGCCACGCCCAGATGATGTGCTCGGCCGCCGCTGCCAGGACGACGGCGGTATGCTGATCGAGCGAAAACAGCTGCGACTTCGGCGAGCGACGCGCGACCGATTTCATCTCGGCGGCCATCTTCTCGAGCTTGAAATGATTGACCCACGCCACATCCCGCGCCGTCTTGCAGTCCATGACCTCGAGAACGTCCGGCGCGATGTAGTGCTCCGCCCTCAGACGGGGGATCAGAACCGGGAGATCATTGACCCGGGAGTAGCGGATCTTGTGCTGCAGGAGGTGGAGCGCCACCGTCGCTGCAAGCGGGGGCGCTAGCGCTGCCTGTTGGACCACAGGAGTCGTCCTTCTCTGTGTGTGGCGGTTTCAAAAGGATCGGCAGACGCACCGGACATGGCCGCGAGAAAGCCGCGGACGAGATCGGACTGCTCGGCAGGAGACAGGGGTGACCGGGTCGGGCCACGTGCCTCGGCTTGGGCAGGCGAGGTTCCCCCGCTGCCGACCCGGTCCTGATCGGCGGACGCCACCGGACGCGAGTCCGGCCCCTCATGCGGGCGCTGCCGACCAACGCCGTTCATCACACCCGTGACCGAGGGAGAGAAAGACCAAGGAGCGGGTGATGTCCGGCGATTCGTCATGTATCCATAATGGAGACAGACGGCCGGCATGGTCAATATGTATTCTTATTCGCAACATGAGGTGCGACAGCCTGTCGCAATTTCCGGGGGGGGGGGCAGCCGCGCATAGTTGAACCGCTCAGTAAATTGTTGGTTGCGCGTAAAATTGACATGCTTCACAAATTACACAACAATGGCAAAGACTTAGACGCCACCACGGGCCAGCAAAGCGTGCGAGCTTGGCTGGCGCGGCTTGCGTCTGAGCGCGCGTGGTACCGTCTGCCATGGCGCGTGCGCGATCAGTGCCGCCCCATGTCGGCGGGAGACATCGCGTTCTGGACGGAGGTGGCGCGACTAGCTGCGATTGGTCTCCGGCACGACGATGCCGAGCAGGGCCGCGTCGGCACTAGCGTCGTCGACGGACACGACGGTGTTGCCGAACCCGGGCATAGCCGTGAGCAGCCGGTTCGGCGGGACCCATTGGCGGATGACCTTAAACCCGCGGATCCGCGCCAGAACCAACCCTAGAGGTTCCGGCACAATGCCCGGCGTGAGGTCGACGGTGATCGTCGCGGGCGCCTCCAGCCACAGCGGCACCTGCGAATAGTCTAGGGAGTAGAGCGCCAGATGGCGCGAGGCCAATGCCCGCGCAACGGCCGGGTCTACCGCCAATTCGGTCACCTCGTCCCGCTCCGCCGATAGGGCTGCCTGGTTCAAAAGTTGAGCCGGATCGCATTCCAGGGCTCGAGCGAGACGCTGCATCCATGCCACCGTGAACCTGCGGTGCCCCAGTTCGATCCGAGAAATCTCGGCGCGGGTCACGACCTTGCCTGTTTGTTCGGCCACGCGGTCCGCCAACTGTTGCAGCGTCAACCCTGCAGCCTCTCGAACTTCGCGCACGCGGTTCGGTTTCATGTCGTTCGGCCCCGTGATTTTCCTTGGGGGTATTTTACCGACAACCAACCGCCGCCGGTGACCTCGAGACAGCCACCAAAACGACAACATCGAAGTGTCCTTGACATTGATCTCCCAAATGGAGACAATCGAGCCCATGACCCTGACTCAGTATCTCAGATCTGTGGACAAATCGCCGACCGAGTTTGCCCAGGAAATCGGGGTAAGCCGCACAAATCTCCATAGATATCTGAATGGTAGTCGTCGACCACGCCCTGCCATGGCCGCCAAGATATTCCGGGCGACAAATGGAAACGTGACCCCGAACGACTTCATGTTGACGAGTGATTCCCTGACCGCAGCGTGAGTGCGGTTCCCTGTTGCGTGTGCGTCTGAGACGTGCGCCGTGCCCTCTCGGGCCGGTGATTTTGCGCAACGGAGCCTCATCGTGTTCTCAGCCCGCACATTCCTGCTGGATCGGTACCGCGCTCGCCGCGACCGTATCCCCGCGGCCTTTCAATTGACCGGCAACGGTCTGCTCCCGCACCGCGACGGCGTCGCGATGCCGCCCTCCGTGGGCGTTTCCTCCCTAGACTTTACCCCCGCCAATGTCCCGGCGGGGGTCCTTTTCGTCCGTGGGGGTCGCGATGCGGCGTAAGCCCGACTCAGACTGGACCGAGGAAAAGGTCGCCCGCCTCAAAAAAATGTGGGCCGACGGGCTGAGCGCCGGACAAATCTCGCGGATGATCGACGGCGTCGTCTCGAGATCGGCCGTGCTCGGCAAGGTCCACCGGCTGAAGCTGCCGGCGCGCAAGACGGTCATTTTACCGAAAAACCATCAGCCGCGCCGCCGGCGCACGAAGCCACCATCTGTGCCGCTGCAGGCGCTCCCCTTGCTGACGGCGCTGGCCTGCGAACCTCTGCCCCAGCAGGATCCGACGGACGTCGCGCGCGTGTCGTTCGACGCATATGAGCGGCGACTGCACTGCATGTGGCCGGTCGGCGACCCACGGGATTCGGGCTTCGGGTTCTGCGGACTCCCCCCATTTGTCGGCGCGCGGTACTGCGCGCATCACTGCCGCGTGGCCTACGTGCCGCCGGCTGTTCGTCGCGTCGCGCGCGTTGATCCGAGTCCGGAGACGGACTCCAAAAAAACTCCAGCCATGGCCGAGGTCTAAGATGTTCGCGCTACTATCGCGTGCGCACAAGCACGCCGCTCCACCGCCGCCTCGAGGTTTGCCGGTCCTGATCGAGCCGCCCTTCCGCGACGAGTCGTGGGTCGACTGGGTGCTCGAGACGAACGCTATCGACGGGATTGCCGAACTCGAGATCGGCCGCGCGCGCCGTCGGGTCCATTGCCTAGCGTGGGAGTATGCCGACTCTGTCGGGTGCCGCCAGCGCGTGGCGCCGCAGATCGACGACGGCACGTTTGACGGCGCGGCGTTCTCGAGGTGGATGCGCGACCGGGGCGTCACGAGCCACGTGGTGCCAGCGCGGATGCACGACATGCTGGCGTGGTACTGCCTCGTGATCGCGCCGTGCTCGATCCCGAAGATGACTTTGGGCTGTCTGCTGTTCCCGCACGGCTGGGAGCGCCACCGCGGGGCCCCGCGTATCCGGGGTGACAGGGTGTCCAAGCCCCACCTCTATCGCCTTAAGGCCCCCTAGAAAAATCAAACCCTCCGCGAGCGGTCGGGCTCGGGAGGGTTTTGTTATTGACGTGCCGGTCTTGGCGGACCGCGCGTTGGAAGTTCTTCGAAGCGGCTCGATCCTCTTGGCGGAGCGTGAGAGCCAGATGCACCCATCGGAAGGGCGGACGTTATGTCGAGAGCAGCAACTACTCAAGGACAACGGCTATGTCAGTAATACAAGATGTAGACGTTGGCAAGGCCGGTTTGCACACGCCGTCCACAGGTTGTCAGACCTCGCCCGACAAGCTCCTTTACATCGAAAGCGTACTGCTCCGCCCGGATATCAGGGCGTCTGAGAAGTGCGTTGCGATCGGGATCATCCTCCACGCCGACCAGAACCTCGAGAACAGCCACCCGGGCAATCGTCTGTTGGGCACCTACGCCAGCCTGAGAACGCAACAGGCGATCACGGGTGCAATCCGAGAGCTCAAGGACAAGGGCGTCATCGGCAACCGGGAGCCGGCGCGCGGCTACGCCCGGGTGTTCCGGGTGACCGAACAGATGCTGACCGAGGCCATCCGGACCGTGCGCGAATCACGCGCGGCAGACGCGGTCGTGCCGAAGACTCCGGACCCCTATGGGCTGCGTGCTGATGGTCAGTATATTGCAGATGCGGGGGTACCCCAGGTGGGCAGGGGTACCCTTCCGGCCGAGGGTACCCCAGGTGGGAAGGGGTACCCAGTCCAAACAGGGGTACCCCAGATTGGCGAGGGTACCCCTGTTTGGCATATGGGGGGTACCCCAGGTGGACCGGGGTACCCAGGCCAGACAGGGGTACCCCAGTTTGGCATAGGGGGGGTACCCCAGGTGGACCGGGGTACCCTGTCGCCAATCGACGGGGGGGTACCCCAGTCCAGCAGGGGTAGTCTAAAACAAGAACAAAAACCCCACTCTCTAGAGTCTTCTAAGAGTAGTAGTAAGAAGGTAGAATCTAGGACTCCTGTCGAGTCCGATAACTACCGTAAAGCCCCCGTTCGCGAAAATTCGTCGGACCGCGGCTCGCGGCTCCCGGACACGTGGCGGTTGCCCCGCCCCTACGGGCAATGGGCCCTCGAGACCTTCGACGTCTCGGCCGAGACCGTGCGCGCGACCGGTGTCGAGTTCGCCAATCACTGGATCAGCAAGCCCGGCAAGGACGCGGTCAAGCGCGACTGGTTCCGCACGTGGCAAAAATGGTGCGGCTCCTCGATCCAGGGCTGGAAGCGCCGCAAGCCGATCCCCGAAGACGACGCCCCGTTGCTGACCGCCGTGATCGACCCCGATGTCGACGAGACGGCGGCAGAGCTTGAGCGCGCCCGTCAACTGATGGGAGGCGACGATGCCTGACGTCTGGGAGATCCTCCGCGCCGAGAAGGTGGATTTGAACAGTTCTCGGCCGGGCCACCACGACGCGGCGTGCCCGGCGTGCGGCCCAGATCGGCGGGAGAAGCGGAATCAAACCCGCAAGGTGCTCCGGGTTTGGATCGATCACGACCGCGTCTCTGGGTTCTGCGTGCGCTGCGGTCACAAATTTCACGGTTTCATCAAGGACGGCGACAATGCAAGACCCTCATCTCGAGCCGAAAACCGTCGAGTGGCTGGAAAGCGCGCGGCGCATTCCGGCGGAGATCGCAGCCCAGTGCGGGGTGGTGACGATGCACGGCTGGCCGGCGTTCGAGTACCGGCGGAACGGTCGGTTGCAGTACGTCAAGGCGCGGCGCGAGGACCAGAGCGACAAGTCGTTCTACCGTGTGCCGGCAAAGACCGACACGTGTCTGTTTCTCGAGGATCGGATCGAGACGGATCCCGATCTGTCGTCTCCGCTCGTGATCTGCGAGGGCGAGATTGACGCGCTGTCGCTTGTCGCCGTCGGTGTGCCGAACGTCGTGTCTGTCCCGGACGGCGCGCAGCTCGAGAAAGTGGGCGATGACCGTGTGGTCATCGAGAACGACAAGGCGTTCTCTTGGTTGTGGGGTGACGATGGACTAAAGCCGGCCATCGCGCAGTTCGACCGGTTCATTCTGGCGGTGGACGGCGACAAGAAAGGCCGCGTCCTGCGCGAGGAACTCGCGGTGCGGCTCCAGCGCTGGCGCTGCGAGTTCGTCACCTATCCCGACGGGTGCAAGGACGCCAACGACGTGCTGGTCAAGCACGGTCCGGAAGCGCTGGCGGAAGTGATTGCCAATGCCAAACCGATGGTGCCGAACCGGCTCGTGCGGTTTTCCGATCTGCCCCACGTCGGCACTGGCGAGGTTTATGGGAGTGGCTTCCAGGGACTCGATGACGATCCCATCAAGCTCAACGTCATGGCGCCTGAACTGATCGTGGTGACCGGCGAGCCGGGGTCGGGCAAGTCGGAGTTCGCCGCGGTGTTTGGTGCCAACCTCGCCAACTACCACGGGCTGCCGGGTGCGATCTTGCAGTTCGAGGACCGGTCGAGCCGGGTGCGTGACACCCTGGTGCGCTATGCGATGTCCCAGGTTCCCTCCTGCAAGGACAGTCGACAGCGGGCCCAGGAGTGGGTCGACCAATACTTCCGCACGATTGAGCCCGAGCAGAACATCGATCTCGATGTCGACTACAACCTCGAGTGGCTGCAGTCGACGCTCCGCGAAGCGCGCACGAGGCACGGCTGCCGGTGGGCGATCATCGATCCGTGGAACGAGCTCGAGCATATCTGGGACCGCACGCAGAGCGAGGCGGTCTACACCAACGACGCCCTACGCCGGATCAAGCGGCTGTCTCGCGCCTACCAGATGATCATCTTCATCGTCGCCCATCCGTCAAAGGAGGGTGGGCGCGTGAAGGAAATTGCGGATCTTGATCTCTACTGCATCGCCGGCTCGGCCGCATGGAACAACAAGGCAGACCACGGGATCATCGTTCACCGGCCCGACAAGTCGAAGCAGGACGTCTACATCAAGATTGCCAAGTCGAAGGATCACATGACCATGGGTCGGCCGGGTATCGTCCGCATGCGCTACCTGATCGCGTCGGCCAAATATAGCTTTATCGGTCACGGCGTCTGAACAGAGCGAAGAAAGGATCAAGCATGCCGCAGGTCAATCAACTGTACGAGGCGAGTCAGGTGTTCATTCAGCGCCTGGAGGATGGCGCCAACATCATCGAGCGCCCCTCGCACTACATCGCCGGCGGGATCGAGGCCCGCCACGTCATCCAGTCGTGGTGCCTGGGGTGGGAGTTGGGGACCGCCGTCAAATACATCCTCCGGGCCGGCCGGAAGGACGACGAGATCGCCGATCTGTTGAAGTGCCGGGAGTACCTGAAGTTCGCCGTCGCCTCGCCGAACGACCTCGACGTCCGACCTGGTCGTCTGGTCCCACGTCATTCCGTGCCCGACGGCTACCAGCCCAAGGCGGTGGCCGAGGCGTTCGGACTGAGCGAGCGTCGCGCCAACGCGCTGGCCGCGATCTGTCGCGTTTGGCCGCACAAGGAAGACGCCGAAGCCGCTCTCGCCGAGATCAATGCCGAGATCGAGTACCTTGAAACGCAGGAGATCGCGTGATGTCCGACAAGCCGACCCTCACCCACATCGTCCGCCAGACTCCTCGGTTTTTCCTGCTCCCAGACAAGGTCATCACTGCGGTCTCGATGCGCAAAGATTATGCCCATGTGCGCCAGATCCTGTGCTTCGTTGCGCGTGACCTGTACGGCTACGGCGCGTCGGAAATCGGCCGGGCCATCGCGCGGAACAACTCAACCGTGATCCACGCGGCTGCCGCGATCTCGGAGCGCATCAAGACCGAGCCCAGGCTCGAGGCGATCGTCGACGAAGTCGCGGTCGTCTGCCAGGAACCCCTGCTGCCGGCGATCTTCATGGCACCCCCGACGGTGCGGCGCCTGCTGCCACCCCCGAAACTGCCGGCCGAGGTTGCGCCGGTCATGGTCACGCCCACGGCGGTCGAGGAGATCCAGCGCCTGCGCCGCTTGCAGTGGTCCGTTGAGGCCATCGTCAAGCGGACGGGCTACGACGAGATGCTCGTCGCCAAGGTGTGCGGACTGCCCTTGTGGAGGGGCAAGGTGCCGGCGGGATCGGGCGGCGGGGTGAGCCCGTGAGCCTTGATTTTACAGGTGGGGGAAATTCCGTCGAATTTCCCTCAGCGTGGCCGTGGGGCGCGCTGGAACCTCGGGCGTATAGCCTGATCGTCGTCGACCCGCCCTGGACGTTTCGAACCTACTCGCCCAAGGGCTGGGGCAAGAGCGCGCAAAACCACTACGGCTGCATGACGATGGCCGACATCGCGGCGCTGCCTGTGCGCGATCTCGCGGCGGCCGACTGCATGGTCTGGTGCTGGGCGACCGCGCCGCTGCTCGACCAGCAGATCGCGATCCTGAAGGGCTGGGGCGCCCGCTACGTCACCAACCTGACCTGGGTGAAGACGACGGCGACCGGCAAGCTGGCGTTCGGCACGGGGTACGTGGCGCGCAACGCTCACGAAATCGTTTTGCTAGGGGCGTTCGGCCGGCCGAAAATCGGGTCGCGGTCGATCCGCTCAGTGTTTATGGCCCCGGTGCGGGAGCACTCGCGCAAACCGGAGGCAGCCTACGACCTCGCGCGCCAGATGGTGCCGACAGGCCGTTACGCCGACCTGTTCTCGCGGGCCCACCGGCCGGGGTTCGAGGCATGGGGGCACGAGGTCGGGAAGTTCGACGAGGTGGCGGCTTGATGGATCGCGTGACCCGGGCCGGGGAAGAGGCGGCGCTGGTCCTCGATCTGGCGCGCATACAGGTGCGGGCGTTGGCAGACGTGAGAGACGGGCGGGCACGCCTGTTCCATTGGATACGGCAGAGGGGGCTATCGTGACCAAACTCGCAGCACCGGTTCAGGCGCAGCGCGCCCATCGTAAGAAGGCGCGCGCCGGGGCGTTCCCCGATCCCATAGACCCAGCACAGACCTGTGATCCGGACACCCTGCGCACCGTCATGGAAGCGGGAGTCCGGGCCCTGGTCCGCGAGCGCCGCGCCTCCCTCGAGGTGCAGGCCAATCCGCTGGCGCATAGACCGACCAAGCCCAAGGTGTTCCCGTCGGAGCCGACCCCAGAGATGCGGGCCCGCTACCCCTTGGGATGGGCCGAGGAGGTCATGATCCCCGGCGCCGGCCCGGTCAAACCCTTGAACCGTCATCGCCCGAAACGGGTGATCGAAGTTTACGCTACCCATTTCAGCCAGGAGGAGCGGGACATCTTCGCCCAGGTGACGGCGGACGCCGAGTCGGCCAGTGCCCACCGGCTCACCATGAACTACGGCGGCACGTCGGGAGGTGGGCAGGGCGCCCGAACTGGCGGCGTCGCTGAGCGGGATCAGGCTCGCTACACCCGCTTCCAGATGGTCGTCGCGAAGTTGACTCACGTCGAGCAGCGCGCCCTCAAACTTCTGGTGCTCGAGATCCGCTCCGAGGGCATGGACACCCTCCCGCCGCCGGCCACGGTGGCGCGGAGCTGGATCCCCACCCTGAACCACGAGCCGACTCTGAGGGGCGCGGCGATCATGGCGCTCAAGTGCCTCGCCGCTCGCCTTCTTTACATCTACGCCGTCGACGCGGGGTCGACGCGCCGCACACAGGGGATTGAGCAATGACCACGATCGCCGTCGACGACACGATGATATCGGCCGATGGACTCCGCACGTCGGGCTCGGAGCCGGTCGGATGGTCCACCCAGAAGCTGCACTACCGGGACCACAACGGGCATCGCTGTGTCTACGCGGTGACCGGCGAGGGGTACATGGCCCCCCAGATCATCGACTGGTGGGAGGCAGGGGCCAAGCCGGGACTCCAGCCGATGCCCCCGAAGGACGGTTCGTGGACTCTGATCATCGTCGACGGGACCGGAGTCCGGTCCGTGAACCACGATAGCCCATACCCCCAGGAGTGGGAGTCTCCCCAGGCGTGGGGCTCGGGGTCCCACTACGCCCTCGGCGCTATGCACGCCGGGCAATCGGCGGAGCGCGCCGTCGAGATTGCCTCGCGCCTGGACCTCTACACCGGGGGCAAGATCCAGAGCATCCCGCGGGCGTGGCTGCGCCAGCAGCAAGCGGCGGAGTAACCGATCCGCCGACTGAAGTCGGCGGCTTTTCCCTGGTTCGCTAGTGCGAGCCGAGAACTTGGGGCCGGGTTACAGCGGCCCTTGCGAAGGACGAGATGTTCTTCGCAGCAACGAAATCAGCGGCCTCTGTGTGGCCGCAACTGACGCAGGAGAATGACGCTTGAGTTGGCCGGTTCGCACGATCAATCACTCCGCAGCACGGGCACGCTTGGCTCGTGTAGGCGGGATTGATCGCAATCAGCGGAACACCGCTCATCCTGGCCTTGTAGGTCAGGAACTGGCGGAGCTGTGCGAAAGACCAGCTGTGGCGACGGTTGCGATCGGCTCTCGGGGCCTTAACCCGCTTGCAGATGTGCGTCAGATCTTCGATCGCAATCGCAAGGCGGGAGCGTTCAGCGTTCGCAACAATCTCCTTGGAGATGCAGTGGTTGACGTGGGCTCGGAACCGGGCCTCCTTTCGAGCCAGCTTCTTCAGTCGACGTTTGGCGGCCTTGGTGCCGCGCTTCTGGAGCCCAGCCTTGCGCTTCGCCATCTTGCGGCGGAACGCCTCGACCGCGTCTCCGGTGTAGGCGCGACCCTCGCTGTCGAAGGCGAGGTTCACGATGCCGAAGTCGACACCGAGGATACCTTCGACGTCGATCTCATCCGGGTCGGGAATATCGCAGACGCAGGCGAGATACCACTTGCCCTTGATGAAGCAGAGGTCGACTTCGCCCTTGCGGTAGGCGAGGAGCTTGCGCTGCCGCTCTCCGCAGACGAACGAAATCTTCTGCCGACCGGCTATCGTCCAGATCGAAACCATGTCGTCGGACAAGAACCGGAAGATGCGGTCGTCGTAGGGCTGGGCGGCATGCTTGCGGAAGGCGCAGACGCCCTCGCGACCGTTCGCGGTCTGCGTGGTGTAGGCGTCAGCCACTTTTGCGATACAGCGAATTGCCGCCTGCGCCGTCAGGTCGAACCGTTCTCGGATGTCACGGTAGACCAGCTTTTGAAGGTCGTACTGCCGGACAATGCCAGCTTCGAACCCCTTCTGCGAAAGCCAAGTACACGCCGCGTTGCACCGTTCAAGCGTCAGCCGGAGCAGGTCGAACTGCTCCGTAGTCGGCTTGAGTTGGATGTTGGCAACGAGCTTCATGTCGTCAAGTATGGAGATGTTCACTTTAAGTTTCAACCCATCAACCGAAAGAAAGGGCGCGCTTTCCTCCGTCGGCTTAAGCCGACGGCATCCAGCGCGCGCAGATCGTGAGCCATGGAACTTAGGATCAGACGGTTGCCGAACAACCTCGACCTCCCGCTGCCGGCGTATCAAACCGCCGGCGCGGCGGGGCTCGACTTGGCGGCGGCCCACGACGCGTCGCTTGCGGTCGGCGCGACGGCGCTCGTGGGCACTGGGCTCGTCATCGAGATCCCTGCCGGCTACGAGGGGCAGATCCGCCCCCGTTCGGGTCTCTCCCGCAACCACGGGATCACGGTGCTCAACACGCCGGGCACGATTGATAGTGATTTCAGGGGGCAAGTCATGGTGATTCTCATCAACCACGGGCCCGACCCTTACACGATCAGACGGGGTGAGAGGATTGCGCAGTTGGTGATTGCTCCGGTCCACCGCATGCACGTCGTCGAGGTGTCGGCCGTGTCTGCAACGGCGCGCGGCGAGGGCGGGTTTGGGAGTACCGGCCGTGACTGAGCGGGAGCGCCGGGCCTACAATCGCGGCCTCGAGACGGCGGCCAAGCTCGCGAAGCTGTGGTCCGACGAGAACTTCCGGATGTCGCACGACACGATCCTGTGCGATCCGATCCTCAACGGTTCGGCGCATCAAGCGACGCTCGCGCGGGATGTTCTCAAATCGGAGTCGCTGGCGGTGGCTGGTCACGCGCACGCCAGCATCGGGCACGCGTGCAAGGATCTGGCGCGGATGATTCGCGAGCAGAAGTTGCGGGGGACATCGTGAGCGCTGGGCACGCCATGCCGAAGACGCTAGGAAGTAAGGCTAAGCAGGCCGTTGCAGCGGCACTGGCGGTACCCGGCACCCGCATCATCCTTTGGGCCGGTTCGTGCAAGCTGGCCCGCCGAGAAGCGGAGCGCATCCTCGCGTTTACCGCAAACTCTGTCCGGCGCGGGCAGTGGGCGGTTGAGTTCCCGAATGGCTCTCAGATCGAGGTCCGCGTTGCTGGGTGGGAACCGCCGCGCCGACCATATTACGGACGTCCGTAAAATGATCGAGCGAGAGGGAGCGATATGACGTTTGATTGGCGACACTTGCCTGACCTCATCATGGCAAGCCTCAGTGGCGGCCTTGTCATGCACGCGACGGCCGGCAATCTATCCGCCGGGCTCGCCGTTGGTATCGGGATACTCGCGATTACGACGGCCGTGCGGGACAGTAAGTGAGGGCGACATGACCACTCTGGACAAACTGCGGGAGATGACGGAGGGCAGCGCGCGGCTGGGCTTCGTGGGCGCCGACGACGAGTTCGATCTGCTGTGCGAGGCGCGCGACCGCATTGCGGAACTTGAGGCGAAGCAACTGGACAACCATCTGATGGCGGTCACACTGCACGGCACTAGAGATCACATCGCCAAGCTCGAGGCGGCCGTCGACGCCTGTTGGTGTGGTATCGTGCGGCGGTTTTTCACGGGAGGACGCAAGCCATGAAGCCGTTCAAAGAGAAGCTGGCCGAAGCCATGGTCGGGCACGCCATGGCGGACATAGCCGAGGTGCTGACTGATGCCCTGGGTTATCTCTTCCGCGAAGCCGACCCGGAGTTGCGGGCGGCCGTGGTGGAGGAGGCGTGCGTGCGGATTGCGCGCCTCGCCAACCAGAAAGACTCCTGAACGCAAAAACCCCGCCACGGTTGCCCGGGGCGGGGTTCTCAGTTATTAGCGTGCCTGCCTCAGTCCGCGCGATGCCGTAGCAGCGGAGAAGCCCGCCGCTCGTGTCTCGCTCCACCCCGGCTTGCGGCCGTGGCGGGCCTCGAACGCTTTCGCGAAGTCGGCGACCTCCTTATGCTTGGTCTTCCGGGTCCGTTTCACCGGTCCCGGCTCGGGCTTGAGGGTCTCAACCGGGACCGGCACCCTGCGGTGCGGTCCGAAGCCAAGGCCGAGGAAGACGATCGTGGCCAACTCGCACAGCAGCGTGGTCACAATCGGCATGGCGAGGATCAGGACCGACGTGGCCCGATCCTCAGAGCCACCCATCAGGGCAGCCCACACACGGCCCGCGTGGGCGTACCCACCGGCCTCTTCCTTCTCCGGTCCGAGGAGGTTGATGCGCGCCTGAAGGATGCGCACGTAACTCTCGGCCCGATCTCGTGCCCGCTCGGCGGTATCGCGGACAACCCCGAGGCCGTCACACTTTTTGCCGAGCCCCGTCCTGCACTCCACGGCGGCAAGAGCCGTCGCGTTGGTCATTTCGGTCCTTGCCGTCTTCAAGTCCCCCTCGGCCGTCGTGAGTTGCTGACGCAAGGTCGCGCGCTCTGCGTTGGTCAGGTGGATGGTGCCTGCCCGTGCGGCCTGCACCTCGGCGTTGCGCGCGGCTGCTGCCACCAGCACATAGGATGTACCAGCGGCGAACAGGATCGCGAGCCCTACGGCGCTCACCACAGCCCCCCGGCGCAGCACCGGGAGGAGGTAGTGGCCGGAGGCGATCGTGGCGGCCAGGGCTGCCACGCTCATCATGTGGGGCACCCCGAAGGGTCCCCCGTTGGCGACATCGTCGAGGAGTACGCGGGCCGTGACGGCCGCGAACCCCAGGCCGAGGAGCGTCGCTATGGACAGCCTCGGCCAGCTTTTGCTAGGTATGCTCATGCGAGACCTCATTGGGTGAGGGTGTGACGCACACACATCCGGTCCGGTCGGGAGCCACCCCGGCCGGGCCGAATTTCTGAAGGGTCGAGCCCTTGGACGGATGGGCGGCCTTGCGGCCACCCACCGACTCAGTACCCCAGCCATGCCTCGACCTCGTCCATGTTGATGAGGCCGTCGAGATCCGGCTCAAACACGTGCCGCTCCACGTACTCGACCCCTTCCCGGTCCACACATTCGACCCACGCCTCGACCTCCCCGTGAGGGAGCGGCCGGACCATGGGCGGGTAGTGGGAGCGGATGAAACGGATCGCGGTATCGCGGTCGACGGCGTTCTCGTACCGGATGACGTCGGGTGTGACGTAGTCCATTGGGGTCCCCTTCTCGGCCCCGCGTGGGTGCGGGCGCCGTCGAAGGGCTCGGGTCGAGATGCCTGCGCGCTCTATGGTGCAACCCGCCGAAGCGGGTTGCCCGATGTCATCACTTCGCCTTTTCCGCTTCGATCGCCTTCAGCACGTCGTCGAAGTGCTCGCTCCTAACGAGCACGTCATCGAGGAACTCGTAGCCGTCCGGCAACCGCTCTACCCTTTCAAGCAGGAAGCGCGGCCAGTCCGAAGTCTCCCGCTCGGCGGGATCCGGCTCTTCGATCCACAACAACAGCCCCGCGTCGATGTTGACGAACTTGGGGCAGATGTCGTTGCGCCAACTGTCGTCGACGAACCCGTCAGGGATCGCCACGTCAATCGGCATGCGGTCAGGAAACTCTTGGCGGTAGTCGGGCTGGTATGGTGTCATCGTGAGGTTGCACGATAGAGCGCGCAGTAGGTCTCTCGCTCTCCTGAAGGACAGCCGCCGAAGCGGCTGGCCGACTGGGTTTAGTTGACGTGCTTTTCGATCAGGGCGTTGGCTTTCGCCACGGCCTCCTCGAAAGTTTCGGCGGTCTCATAGGCGATCCCCTCACCGAGGGAGTCGCTGTAGATCCCGATCAAGACGCTCTGGCCCTCGACGGGCGGGTCCATGCCGCCCTCATCGGTCAGCATGACGTAGCACTCGCCGACCCGAGCAGCGAAAGCAGTGCCGCCGCCGCCCGTCGTCCAGAACTCAAAACCGCGCTCGCCGAAATACGTCAGTGCATAATCCTCTGGTGAGGTCATGTGTCAGTCTCCTGTTAGGTTGCTGCCCATCAGGAGAGCGAGAGATTTCCGAGTGCTCCGAAGGACAGCCGACCGAAGTCGGCAGTCCCCCAGTGTGTGTCAGGCTAGATCTTCAGGTGCTTCAAAGTATTTGGCGAAGTGACCATGATCCATGATCCGGGCCGCCGTCTCTTCGTTCACTTCGGTGGCGCGTGTGCCCCATGAGAGGCCCCCGTTACCAATGCCGCCACCCTCGATGATTGGGTAGTAGCCAGACCCGTAAAGAACGTAGCGGTGCCGGTTCAGTTTTGGGCTCTTCTTTGGGGAGGCGTACAACCTCTTGATCCCCTGCGAAGAATAGTGCCCCTCGCGGCCGGTGCCGCAGGTCCCGACTTCAACCCATGTTTCAGGGTCGAACACGAAAGATGAACCAACCGGCTCGCCAAACTCGTTGATGCACTTGATGATTTGCTTGCTCATTTGGATTGCTCCTCATGTTCAGGGCAAGATCGCCCAGCCCCGCTTGTGCAGGGAACACACCGGGGAGCCTTGCGGCTGCCCGTCGGAGCACTCGGAACCAATCCGCTCTATGGTGCAGCCGCCGAAGCGGCTGACCCGATCGTCAGTAAGGGATCTCGTCAGCCGCCAGTCGCGCTATGCGCTCCTCGTGACTGAGTTTAGCCCACTCGGCTGCCCGCTGTTTCTGGGCCTTCCGTCCGTCGAGGTAATCAAGCCACTCATCGTGGAACATGCCCTCGGGGCAGGTCGGCTCGTCGCAGATCGGGTAAGACCAAGTGTTTTCTTCAAGATAAGCGGCGGCGCCGGGGACGGGTTCGCCGTTATCGTCGAAGAAAGAAGGGCCAAATCCATTCAGCATGATCGTCTCCATCGTGTGTGGGCATGGCCCACGGCTGCACGATAGAGCGGATTGGGTAGTGAGAAGCGTCTCCGGGGCCGTGCCATCGGTCTAGTTGGCCACTACTGCGGGGTGGATATCGGGGGCTCGGGGGGCAGTGCACAATGACTTACCCGTCCGTCCTTCCCGGGGAGCACCCCGGTTTGCGGCCGACCGTCTCGAGGGTCGGTGCCTTTCGGCTTCTCTGCCCGGCCTTTCGGCCTTTCCTCCTCCCCCTGTGGACGTCGTCGGCGCGGTGGCTGACTATCATCGGTGGGAGGCTTCGCGTACCTCCTTAAATAACGCATCCCAAAAGGATGCACAATAGGGATTCGTTAATCCTCGATCACATTTTCGTGATTGGATGTGATGCGCAGGGATGTTAAATAGGGATCATGAGCAAATCCCGTGGACGACCCGCCCGCTACGACGAACCGATGGTGCAAATTGCCATCCGATTCCCGCGCCCAATCTTGGATCGGATCGACGAACTCGTGGCCGCCCAATTCGAGGGGGACCGCGCAACGGTGATCCGTCATTTGGTCCAGACGGCGCTGGACGATCGCCCGTCAACTCCAGCGAAACGCACGCCGACTTTTGCTAGATAATCCGCCCCCCGAATAACAGTTGACGGCGGGTGCATCCTCTGGTAAGAGAATCGGTATTGGTTGCAAGTGCGCCCGGGATCATCCAGATCGCCGGGCGTTTGCATGTCCAGCC
>Ga0247834_1004304_pt1 | contig 18177 bp, 10 predicted proteins | sample LaCruzMarch2015__8_FD_187118 | JGI IMG/M metagenome (GOLD analysis project Ga0247834, IMG submission 187118) | Freshwater microbial communities from meromictic Lake La Cruz, Castile-La Mancha, Spain - LaCruzMarch2015_12m | ecosystem: Environmental > Aquatic > Freshwater > Lake | place: Spain...
ACAAAGATTCTCCATAACAATACCTAGTTATGTACATCACATCTCATAGCATACGTATCGTCCTACTATCGCGGTACGTAAATATCTATGATACCATGGCGCCTATGTCACTCACTGGGGACATGCTGTAGATGTAGAATATGATTGCAACCTCCCATCTGCTTCATACTCATTCCAGATCCACTTCATACATATAAAAGGTGTTTGGCATGCTTTATATGTGGTGGGTGGCCATAAGGGTGCAACACCATACCATACCATCACTCTGCAAGTGGCAGCCTCAGCAGAGGAGGTCGTCTCAGTTTTCAGCTCAAATGTTGCTATTATGTAATGATAGGGTCCTCTCATTCACTTCATACTCAAACTAGATCCACTTATATATAAAAGGTGTTTGACATGCTATATGTGGTGGGCAGTCATATGAGTATGTCCTTACTCCACTATCAAACAATAGCCTTCTTGTTGTTGGCCAAGTTTGGTGGTATGCTTTTAATGTGGCCCTCAAACCACTGTACACATATTCGTCAATATATATCTATATCTATATAGATGCAAGTTGTTTTGGTTAATTTATATATTTATGCTTGCTATGATAAAGATATAACCATATACATTACATATGTGAGGGTTAGGCTCCAACACCAGACAAGGTTTCACATACCCACAGTAGGAGTAGTACTACATACTACTACACTATACTACCACTATTACTATCTATCATCACTACTACTACTATCCTCTCGGTCGGCCACACTTCTCTTCATTATAGTATGACCTATTCCAGCAGCATACAAATACAAGGAACTCAGTATCACAGAATCAAATGTAGGTTGCTGCCTCATTGTTGTCCTCCTCACTCCTCATCATCATTGTCCTCCTCATTCCTCATTGTTGTCCTCCTCATTCCTCCTCATCGTTGTCCTCCTCCTTATTCCTCATAGTTGTCATCCTCATTCCCGCTTCCAACAAATAATTTATTGTTGAGTAGGGTGGGGTACTACTTCCACCCCTTCCATAATGTCTTCCACTCCTCCCCCCGGCCCCCCACCAGCCGGCTAACATCTGCAATAACATTGCCATCAATGGGCGACTTACTCTTGCACCAGTAATTGCAATACTGGGCCATGCAGGCAATGATAATGAGCAGACATGCCATCTTGTAGCATGTATTGGGATAAGATTGAGTCACCTCACCCACTTCATACTCATAGCAGGTCAACTTCATAAATGTACAAAGTGTTTTAGCACCTTGTATTGTGGCAGGTGGTCATATGGATGCAATGCCACACTCTGCTCTGGTGCTCTGGTGGGAGAGTGGTAAAATCAGAAGTAGGAGATTCTCTTGGTTTCTCACTGGATTGTACTGTAGGTTATGATAAGAATAAGAACACCCACCCACTTCATACTCATAGCAGGTCCACTTCATACATATATAATGTGTTTCAGCACCTTGTATTGTGGCTGGTGGTCATAAGGATGCAGGTCCATCAGCCTGATTTATTATGGGTCTCACAATCACAGAATCACACAGAGTCAGTAAATTCTCTTGGTTTCTCACTTGGATTGTGCTGTAGGTTATGATAACAACACCTAACCCACTTCATACTCAAAGCAGATCTTTGACATACATATATATATAGTGTTTCAGCACCTTCTATTGCGGCTGGTTGTCATATGCATGAAAACCAGCCTGAAATATGCTGGGTTTCAGAGTCACAGAGGTTGTAGGAGATTCTCTTGGTTTCTCACTTGGATTGTGCTGTAGGTTATGATAACAACACCTCACCCACTTCATACTCAAAGCAGATCTTTGACATACATATATATATAGTGTTTCAGCACCTTGTATTGTGGCTGATGGTCATAAGGATGCACACCCACATTGATATCTGCCCTCATAGAGGGTATAAACAGTAGTTTCTAGGAGATTCTGTAAGTTTTTGGTATTGTTTTTCTCTGTTCATTATCATGATTGTGACCCCCCATCCACTTCATACTCATAGCAGATGGAGTAGAAGGGTATTTATGTATTGCGTATGCAATTTGTCAATAGGATGCACATAAATACTACTTTTTGTGGAAGATAAATGAGACAAAACATTATGGTAACAAGCGACACTTTCACTTTATTATTACAATAAAATGATACATAAAAAACTGGAGCAGTGAAGAATTGCAAGCCTTGTCTAAACTGAGTTGATCCATCCATTCATACCATCCATGTAACTGTATAATGCTGTAGAAACAATGAAAGCACCAAACCCCACACCAACTAACAATCCTACCAGCATTTCTATTTGCACAGAGCAGCACTCAAGTCCTCTGTTACCAAAATGTATTGGGTCTATTGGAAAGTTTGGGAAGTTGGGCACACAGTAGCCCACTGGTGATGTTTGTTCCTCTACTAGTAGAGGGTTGGCATCTTCTGGATGTGGCTCGGGTGGTATTATTTTCTGTGAGGCGAAGATGCTTGTGCTGACACTCAACGCAATCCATAGTCCTACACTGATTGTTACACCCTGCTGATTACACGTTGCGGCAATGGGGTCGATGACTACTTGTTGTATAATGTCAAATCCACTTGCAACGAAGAAGAGTGAAACGAGGATACAGTTCCATATAATAAGTTGGATGGCTGATTTGCCCCCCGCCTGTATCCGTGAAAAACCAATGTATGGAAACAGTAGTCCCGTAATCACAGCGGCAAACAATGACAGGTAGGGTGCAAGGACCATGTCACACCCCCCACAAACCCGCAGTGGTTTCCATTTCATAAAGTACCAAGCCCGACTTCCTAAATTGGCCACCAATAATATCATCGCAAATCCAATACTTGCTAATACACAATACCTTTGGTACGCACTCCCAACATCCATGGCAGTTGTGATGGTCAAGATTAGTATAACAACATTACGTGGCCAATCAGAATCGAACGACGTTATGATCGTATATGCTGCTACCGATGGCAGGCCCTGGATGAACATGGCCACATTTAACCATACATGACCCATTTCCTGATACAGAAGAAAACCCAGAATGAATAATATGTAGGTTGATTTGAGTAATGAATTGGCCACATCTGCACAACCATATGCACGTGACAAGACAGTGAATGCAATCATGGCTTGCAATCCCGAGTACATGACATGTAAACTTCGCCACGTTGTTGCTAATCCATCACATCCGTTGTTTAATGTCAAATTATACAACCGTCCACTCTTATCACGGTACAGTAAGCATCGTTGATTTGCATATGTGCTCTTACTCCGATCCGAACGAGAGGCCGACACATGTTCAACGACTTGTCGGAGTAATGCCACATCGACATTGTCCGAATCTACAAGGTAGACTGTAATACCAAATTCTTTCAGTTGATCAATCGTTGCTTGACTACCGTCGACATGTTTATGTTCTTCAATGACCTGTTGCAAAATTGTCGATTTGTAATCTCCTGCCGTGGCACATTCCCATTTGGAGCTTTGTTCATTGAATTGACATACATATAACGCTCCTTCGATGCCTTTGTCGCTATAGCTGTCTCCGACGTCGGCCCTTGCACGAGGGCTGTGGGGCTGGGAGACCATGGCTTTACCTGCGTAGTTGGAGGGAAGTAGAGCGAGACGTGGGAACGGCCGGCGGCAAGTCCATTTAGATTTCGCTTTTTCTCTTACTGTATTTAAGTAAAATTACTAACACAGTCGGCTAGCTGACACTAATAACCCGACCGAGAAGAGAGAAGATGGAGAATGATCCTACCGTCGTCGGCCGCCTGGTCCGTTTTCATCTTGCCTGTTGTGCGAACCTCCCCATCGGTTCGTCATTGCGTGTTACTGGAACACATCTTTGGGAACCCACCGATTGGCGTCGTGGTAACGACCCGTCAGTCGATGACAACACCATTCATGTTTTGCCAACCGACGGATTGAACGCCTCCGAGGAGGATGACGAGGCTACGCTACAACGTCGTGTAGCGATGGGTCTACGTGATCCACGATCACACTGGATTGTGGCATCTAATTCTATCGAGATGGTAACATGCCCTGCCACTTATCCTCTATGGCGAACGAAACGGCCGGTCGTTATGGCGGTATCCAACAATTCCAAGGCGGGCGGTATTTTACGTCATCGATATCGCTATGTCGCAGTCACTCCCGGAGCACTCGTGACTAATGGCAGTAATGTAAGAGAGGATCTCGTTGATGATGCACGTGAAATGTTAGAAATGATAAAGTTATCATCGGGTAATCTCAATACTTCCTATTCGTCGGGGGGGAATTTGACAACGACAACAACTACGTCTCAAGATGACTTCGACGACGCAGTCACGACTACAGATGACTTTCCACCCACTCTTTGGGAGAATCCATTCACGTTGCGAGAGGGGGATGCGATGAATTTGTTACAGGGGGTGAATGACATCCCGACGGACAATGAGTTGGCAAATTTACCATATCGGGAGTTGACCATTGATGTAGCCACTGGTTCTGTATCAACAATAGGCGCCACATATACCGAGGATGGCGTCCTTATTGATAATTGGAATGATTGCAACGATGTGGCATTCCAACCTTACCGCGATTTGGAGAAGCACGGGGCTCAAGGGGATGTCGATGCCGTCATGGCAGTCTCGACATCAGCGTCGGAGGATGGCGATAATACGACCATGATTGACGCGGAGAAAGCTGGTGGTCGAGGACGGCGAATCTTCATAGTATGCTACCATCTCCCTGTTATTGTATCAAAAGACCCTACTACGGGTTTGTGGCTAGCTTGTTGGGCGGAATCACTATTGGCGAAGACTGAAGGCAGCTCGTTCGTCAATGCTTACGATCCTCATTGGGTTGGCACTGTAACGACCAATTCAACGATTGTCGACGACGATGATAGACGTGCATTACATGCTGTGTTGACGGATATGGATTGCACGGCACTGTTCTTTGACGACGATATCCGCGATGCGCATTATATGGGGTTCTGTAAGCAGGTGCTTTGGCAGGCATTCCATCATCTAGACCTCTTGGATATGCGTGACAGCTTGGACTTGGATTCGACCAAGATTAAATTGCATCCGGATGGGACGTTGAGAGACGTTTGTAGTGCGTGGGACCAGAGACTAGTCAGTCATTGGTACGAGGCCTTCAAGACGGTCAACTCCAATTTCGCCGTTGAGGTTGCAAAGATGATCCAGCCGGATGACATTGTGTGGATACATGACTATCATCTCTCTCTCATGCCACGGCTGCTAGTCAATGAGGAAAGGAAGATGACCAAGACCAATGTAGGAGGACGCTTGACGAAGAAGATTTTCTTCCTTCACGTTCCTTTCCCTCCTTCAATGATATTTAAGGAGATGGATTGCGGTCCAGACATATTGGAAGGGATGCTGAACGCAGATGTTGTTGGATTTCACGGATACACAGACGCAAGGCACTTCCTCAGTAGTGTCAAACGTATTCTTGGTGTGGCGCATGAGAGCTTTGAAGGCGGGATTCTAGGGATAAAGTATAGAAAGAGAATCGTGGCGGTAACGATGAGCAGCGTCTCCATTGAACCTCCGTTGGTTAGCGCTGCCATGCAACTTCAAACAACAATCGATGGAGAAGCCTCGCTGCGTGCGAAACATAAAGGTAGAATCATCATCGCTGGGCTCGACGTTGCGCAGTATCTCTCTGGAGTAGAACTGAAGCTCTGTATATACGAACGGCTTCTTCGGGACTCCCCCACATGGAGGAACAAGCTCGTCCTTGTCCAGCGATGCTTGATTCCCGGTGCCAGACTGCTAGATGAGTCGACGTCCCTTCGCAACATTAGGTCGATGGTGAATACGATCCAAGCTAAATATGGCGATGCTGTTATTGATTACGAGGAGGTCTTTGGGAGCTCACTGCCTTTGGACCAACGCTTGGCACTCTGGAGGACAAGCGATTGTCTTCTGAACACTGAGGTGCGCGGTGGATTGAATATGTTGCCGTTGGAATTCGTGTATGCGCAAAAAGGTCTAGAGATACCAGGCACTGTGATCACTTCGGAGTTCACGGCAGTGTCTTCTATCCTCAATGGAGCTCTACGGATTAGCCCCTACGATATGAAGAATACTCTGTCAACAATCGATAAGGCATTGACGATGACTAAGGATGAGCGTGTGGGGAGACACTTTCGAGACATTGAGTTTGTTTCATCTTCCTCGTCATCTCAATGGATCAAAAATATACTGCGAGATGTCCAAGTGAACGATAAGGAGGACAAAACAAAAGCTAAGCTGCTACGGTCAGATATACGAAGCGTGGCTCAATTTTTAGAACACGAAAAAGATGAACAATTTTCAGCTCTTCACCCGAAAGATGTGATCTCAGCCTATAATTCTTCTTCGAAGAGGGTTATTGTACTTGACTTCAACGGCACGATCGTAATAAAGGAGGATGTTGACACCATCCTGAAGCGCGACGTCTTTGGCTCTAATAGCGATGCACCGCCAAAGGCGGTGTGCGAATCATTAGCGAAGCTTTGTTCAGATCAAAAGAATACCGTATATGTTGTAAGTGCTGGATATGTTTGATTCATTAACTCCTTTTGACCTATTAAATCTGACTTAATGTACAAACAGGTGAGCGGCGACATAAACGAGAATTTAGAACGAGCGATAGGCAATATTCCGGGTCTAGGTCTGGCAGCAAGCAATGGATCGTGCTTTTCGCCTCCATCAAACAACGATCGAAGCTGGTTTGCTTTTGATCTTGGAGTTGATTGGGGTTCGGTGAAACGTTTGGCATTGCCTATCATGTCGAAGTACACAGCACGTACGAACGGTTCATTCATCAAAGTAGCTCACTCAAGCATCGGTTGGTCTTACTTTGCATGCGATCCTGAGTTTGGCTCTCTCAATGCTAAATGTCTTGTAATTGAACTTGAGAGGGAATTGGCATCGTACGACGTTCGGTTCGTTAATTTGAAGGGCATCGTAGAGGTTATTCCCTTTAAGCTCAACAAGGGACTAATTGTGAAGAAGATATTGCGAGATGCTGTAGGAGTGGATTTCATCCTTTGCATGGGTGATGATGTGAGTGATGAGAAGATGTTCACATCTGTTTTCTCATTTGCAGCCGAAATGGACGCAGACCACGCCACCGTGGACCCATCCCCACCAGTTGTGCAGATGTTATCTGGAGCTCCATTACCAGCACCTCTCATCGAATCTTCGACTGTACAACGTGGAAATGCGACTGCACCAGTGTTTGCTTTCACAGTTGCAGTTGGAAAGAAATCGAGTAATGCATCGCAATATGTCGACGACGCGGAAGACGTTGCGGATTTGCTTGTAAAGATGGCTGCTGGGTCCGACGACGCATTTTATGAGAGGAAGAAGGAGAGGGAGAGACAGCTCAAGCAATTTAGCTAGTAAAAATGTGTACTAGTTAGTCATCAACTTCCCGTTTACCCTTCATTAATGCCTCAATCATTTTTATCATTTCATCTCCCATCGTTTCCACTTCGTTCTGAGAATCCTCATAGATGAAGTCACCGCTATAATCAGCCGCAGCCGGCCAGTCTGTTATGGGAATGAATCCATACTTCTCTTTTAGCTCTGTAAATGCATCACTACCACTCGGACCTAAATCGACCACGTCAATTCTAGGGTCATCAATCGCTCGACGTACTAGGTCACTCACAGAGTGAAACCAAACATATCTTGTTGCCGCATCATCGTCACAATAGAACCATTGTCCACGCATAGTTCGTCCTTTTGTTACCTCATGTGCAAATCCGATAATCTTACCAGTGATTGTATCACGGTATTCTAGCACATTCCCTGCCATACGTGTTGTGCCTTGGTACCGACTGATACCTTCTGCGAGTGCATTCACAAATGCATTCGTTGACGAGCCATACATGTTTGATATCAAGCGCACCTCATGCTGAACGACACATCGAAAATGTGCATAGCTTGAATGTGGAGCCCTGTGACCACCGCGGATAGGTTTGCCGGTTACGGTAAAGTTTTGTTCTTCTGGCGTTGCCTTTTTTAATGTTCTTTTGCATCCCCGAGGCAAGGTCTGTATCCAATCATCGACGGTGGTAAAGTTTTGTACATTGAGTAATGAATGCGGTCTAGTCATCCACCGTCCACTCCATTGCGCCGCACCCATCGCACCGAGGCTTGCCGACTCTCTGTCTCTTCGTCCAATGGATTCCCCTAACAGTCTTTCCTCCCATTCTCTGTCTCCCTCCTCATTCTGATCGTCACTTAAGCCTTCCTTCTTCAGCGCCATATCTAGCAATTTGGCCGGAAGCGAGTCCACAGGGATGTTATTCCCAAATGCCGCCGCTATTGCAAGTTCTATATTGTTATAATAATATGCATACACGTCATTCTTGTCATCATCATTATTGTCCAATGCACATTTAATCCAAGCGAATAGTTTCCTTGTATTTCTCTCCGACATTGTGGTGTTGATTGTAACAGCGATGGATTCGCGATTGTCGTCGACAAGATGGAGAGGCTGAAGACGCGACGATGACGACACTGGCAAGTATGCACAAATTGGATAAATGAATCCATCCGCGGCGTGTACTATTATTGTGAGGATGAGGAGCATCGAGCGCATCGCCATTGTCTTCGCGTAGAGGTAGCGTTCCCTTGGCGGGAAGGGGTTCAGGACAGACAACACGAGCAACGTCATGCATTGACGCTGTGCGTTCATGGTTGTAGGATAAATAGCGTGAATATGTTGTTGCAGCTGATCTGAGTCTTTTGCAAAATGAGATGACTTCCGCGCAATGTTAAGCACCGATTATTTGCCATCACGCATCAATTTCACTTCCTGCACTTCTTAAATTGAATGAAGGCTTACCTTTCTGCCGTGCTTGATGATCTCGTGGGGGAATATGTACTTAACATAACCAAGGATAACCTCCGATTGGCAGCCCTGCGTGGGAATATCAAACTGGAGAATGTTGAACTGGATGGAGATTTAATCGGTAGTCACATATTTGGCGCAATAGGTTTAACGGGCTTTGGCGTACTATCCTGCTGGGCACGAACTCTGAAAGTTCACGTCCCATGGACCAATCTGAATGACCCAACAACATTGGAAATTCATGGGATGCATCTAATTTGCGTACCCCTGCTCCCAAATACGGCCAATCGAACATATTTTGGACCTCAAACACTGCGTACGAAAGCGAAACGATCAGCACTCGCTCGGTATGAAAGAAATTACTTCTCCGGTCGGATAGCGGGTGAAGGTCCTGGACGTGTGCAGAATGAGAATGATGGCAACAGTACTTTGAAATATCATGGTCGAAGAAGTGACTTTGATGGGGAGGACAGAGATGATATAGAAACGAGTAATGCGCCATCATCAACAACAAAGGGAGGAAAAGATGCTGATCGACCGGCATTGAGACAAAAGTTGATGGGAAAGATATATGAAAATCTCGTCTCGTCAATTTTGGACATTCACATTAGATGTGAGGTGCCAGATGAAGGAATCGATCATCAAGGTTCATCTGCCTTTGGCATAACACTGAAAAGCCTGTCCGTGAGGAATGTTTCCGAGACTGCATTGTCACAAGATGGGGGTAACATAAATAGATCTGAACAATATCAATCATCGTCATTACCTGAGGAAGGAGGCAGCAGCAGTGGGAATAAAAGGCACAAAAAGGTAGAGGTGGATAATTTTGCCATGTACTGGGATGACAATCCCAGCTATCTCATTTCCGAAAGTGATTTGTTGCATGGGCGTTTGTCGCTTTCAGCTGCAAAATGCCAGCGGCGCATATCTGAGGTGATGAAACTGCTGTCGACGAGTCAAGATCCCGGTGCCGCTGCGAAAGCATCCCTTTCTACAGAACCTGGATCTCACGCTAAAACTGCCGGTATTGCTCATGATTACATCTGCTCAGCAATATCACAGACGATGCTAATTACTCTGGCAAGTGATGCTCCTGAAAATTCCCTCTGTTTTGCTGAGATTCTACCAATGGTGCTTGAATTTAATGTCACCTCACGTCAATACGATCAATACCAGCACTTGAGGAATTCTGTGCTATCCCAGCAAAGATTTGATACCATGCTACATCGTCGGCCGGATAAAACCCCATTTCATGATCCTTGTGGGTGGTGGAGATACGCAATCGCATGTGTGAGACACGAGCCTACGTCGCGGTCATGGACAGATGTTCAGCGAATCGTTGATTGTCGTCAACTGTATTTGGGTCTGGTGGCAAAGAATCTTTCTGGTATTTCTATCAAAGGCGGATTTCATGGTGGTCTAACAGATGACGAAAGTCTTGCTCTTATTGAGTTGGAAGATATGCTACCCCTGGAAACGCTACTTTCGTTTCATTTGATTGCGATGCGCCAAGTCGACAACAAGACTGGAAAAAGTAGCTTTGGTAAGAAACGTAGCTTGTCAACATTCGGTCGATTGTTGAGTTCATTATCTGGATCTGCCAAGCCTCGGCAAAGTTTGGATGGTGATGTTGATAGTCACCTGATAAATAACGCTTCACAGAAAGTGGTACCTGCGACCGAAGTTGTTGGAGCAACTCAAACCGCTTGTACACTTCATACTTGTAAAGTGAAGATAAGTCTCTTCGATAAGAGTAGGCGAGTTATTTCCGTAGAATCAGATGTGAGGTGCACATCCTTTGTCTCAGGGACCGGGAAAGCTGACTTGACATTCGATGTTTTACGCTTTGAAGTCTTTGAATTCGTCACTTGTCAAGACGATGCATTATATGGAAGGAAGATTCTTGCTATTCGGCCTGATAATCAAGATGATTTCGACTGCAGGAGTATTATCATTCAGAGCGAGAGTGATGATGTTAGTGTGCCTATCTTAGATGAAAAGTTGGACGAGAGCATTGATGTTAGACTTCCTCCAAACGGGGTTGCTTGTCGAGTATCTGCACTACTTGACCAAGTATCCATCTCGTTGGACATTATTTCTCATCCAGCAACTGTGATATACAACAAACCATGCGCCGAGAGACTAACCGATATCTTTTCGTTGAAATCGCACCAAGTTCAGAACAATTTTCTTAAGTCTATTCGAAGTGCGACTACACCCCTAGCTCAAAAGGCCCATATGGCTGTTTTATATCCGAATTCTTTGTTGATATGTGTAAATGCACATGCTCCCCAGTTATGGATCCCAGTCAGCAATGATATCGCTGATGGGGCTCTATTCTGCGACGCTGGGAAACTGAAGATGGAGCTGAAGAAAGCCGAACAATCGTCAGACACAGATTGGATAATAGACGTAACAGCTATCCAAATAATGCTCACCGGCGAGTCATCCAGTAAAAGGCAGAATGATTCTGTTGACCTAGATGGGATTTCCTACCTGAGAAAAGATCTGATTTCTATCGTTCATCCATTTGAAATTGCTGCCACTGGTCATATAAGCGACGTTGAAGAACCTACTTTCTTTGATCGAACTGAATCAGGAGCCTGCTCGGAACGCGTTACACTGAATGTTGGACGAATCAGGGTTAATCTAGTAGATGTCGAAGTGCTGGCTAAATCGATTGGAAGATTCTATGCCTCTGGAGTGATTAAGTTGAAGAATGAGTCTTCATCGAAACCCGACCGCAAACACATTCCTTCTACTACCTCTCGCTCCCAAGATCTAGTGACGTCTTCAAGACTACTTATTTGTTTTGAGAAAATTGAGGCTGCCATCGAGCAATACTCAAGCCAGCGTACATATCTCGTTGAGCTGCTAACAATCAAATTGGATACGAGGAAGAAGGCAAACATGTCGTTTTCACGTTTGAGTATCAAGGACTTTACCATCGTTCAATTAGGTGATTCGAATCGATCAGCCTCAAATGTGAGATATTTGAAATTGAGTACGCAACCTCAGCATCAACTGCTAAGGAGAAAGCAAGTGAAGTTGAAGAGTCATGAGAGATACGATATTGCCTCACCAGGGGGTCAGCATTTACATTCGCCTCAAACTCCAGAGAGAAGAATTAGACAAAAACAAGAATCCTTGAAAACTCCCAAGCAGTTGCAATTCCAGTCATCATACACACCAAGCTCCTCGACACAGCCCCCTTATGAGTCTGATTTTATAAATGGTGTTTACTTTCACGACGGTGTCAATCTTATCGATGAAGTGGAAATTGATGTCACCTCGGCCATTATAAAGGTCACGCCAACATCTATCTCTGATTGTGCGATGTGGGTAGCAAGAGCCGTGGAATTGATACGAATCGCATCAAAAGGGATGGAGCGAAGAGCACACAAGAGCAATCGAAAATATAGGATGAAGGGGGTAAAGCGAAACGTTTCGAGTGGGGTCACGGATCTTCTGTCTTCTCCCTTAGAAAGTGGGCAACATGCTAGCAAAAGAGATTCGTCTGTCATTGTAAGAGTCGCCTTCAACCAAGCAACAATGATTATTGGCAGGCCAGCATCAGAGTTTTCCACTACAACACGCTCCAAGAAAACTGAAGATTACGTAATTCAATTCTTATCGGATGTGACCATGATGACACAAAGTATTGAAAACGAAAACGAGACAGGCACAAGGACATTCTACGCTAGTCTGGACGACTTAACTTCCTCGGTAAACCCCGACTTTCAACATGTTGACGTGCCCGAAGCACCTATACTTAGACCCGCAGCCATTGATTTTCGTGTTGTTTGGGATACAGTTGGTGGTGATGGAAGTATATCATCACAAAGTTATTTCTTCAATTGCGAAGCCATGGATTGGATCTTAGCTCCGCACGACACTAAAGTCGTGACAAGTGTAGTTCGTAAGACGTTGGAAAAATTGGATCTGTCGAGGACAGCTGACGTAAAATTTAGAGGACATCGCAAAGGCACTAGAATTGCGACTCAAATCCGACTTGTTCTTCAATCGCTCTCTATCACATTGACTCAACCATTCACAACTGGCATGAGGCCTTTTATTCAGCTTGATGCTAACGATATTAAAGTTAGTCTCATGGGTTGCATAGATGCGATGAATGGAGAAGTCGTTGGGGAAACTAGAGTCCGCTTCTACAATCCCCAGAATGGATTTGAAGATCTAGTTGAGAGTAATAGGCTGATTGTTCTTGTCGATCAAGTTCCAAACGAGCTGGTGGTTTCAATATCAGTTCCTGATGTAGTAAACATCAACGTGACAGAAACTCTCATCGAGCAGCTCGCAAATTTAGAGCGAGAGAAAAAATCGATTGCAGTAACGGCAATTGATTCCCAGACAGGTATCAGCTTTGTTAACGACACCGGAATTGATGTCGTCGTAGGCACCTACTCATTTGCTGATCACCACATCGAAGTTCCGGCTGGCAATACCGCCAACCTTGACTCATTGCTAAACGGGCTTCAAAGGGCGTCTACATTGTCGATAGGTGCTAGGGAGTACCAAACGATAAGCAACTTGCCTCTCTTCCCGTCATCATCATTAAAGCAATGTAAACTCTTGGTAAAATGGTTTCACTCTGGCGATTCCGCGCTGTCACAAAGTAGCGATATCGCAGTTGATCATACTATGCAGTATGAAAAGATTAGGCCTGGCATAAATGACGTGATGGACTTGGAAAAAGGGCTAGATATTCTTTCCTCCCGCTCTTGGTCCACTGGAGCTGTTTCTCAGAATAGACCTGCTGATTTGCTATGGCACCCTCTTCATCTGAAAGATGATGATTGTAAATGGATAGACATGTCCGGCTTCACTGTGGAAAAGGATGATGATGCTCTACCGGGCAAAGATTGGATGTGGATCAATGATTGGGAGGTTGAAATCAATGAAGATATAAGACAAAACGACTTAGATGGCTGGGAGTATGCAACTGACTTTGATGGATTCACATCAACTCGTAGATCGTATATGAGGGGGGATTTGTGTCGAAGGAGAAGGTGGACTAGAACAAAGGTGTCAAAATCTTCGCCAATGAATTCCCGATCAATCGTGTGGTTCGTCAAGGCGGAGGGCGACAACAGTGTCGTACAAGTAAGAAGCCACTTGCAATTGCATAATAATACCAGGATGACACTTTCATTTTTCGGACATAGCCATCATTGGAACGACGATCAGTACATCGGCAACGCGGCTCCAGGCGATTATCTTAGTGTTCCACTTCTGTTAGCATCAGCCACACACATCAGTTTTGCAACGTTGAAAGAGACTAAAAATCAAGGTACTTCGAAGCGAAGAATCGACGATTATTTCTTCACGGAACCATTGATGGTACTTACAACAACAGAATACGCACGAAACAGAATAATCCGAACACAACTTAATAGCGAGGAAATGAAGCATGGTATTTTATCAATAAGAAAGCTTCATTTTGTTGTCACTCTAAAAAGTGATGCGGGTATTGTTGACGTGCACATTGAACCTGCCCTAAGAGTTGTTAATCTATTACCATGCGAACTGCAATGCAAGCTAGGAGAAATCAGTTCCGTCCGTGAGTTTAAAAAAGTTTTGCAGACGGGTACATTATTTTCTCTCAAGGCAGGACAGGACGAAGCATGCTTGGCAGTTGACTGCACTCTTGCCCCCCATATCTCAATTCGAGTTCCAGGATTTAGATGGAGTCAATATCAGAAAATTGTCAATCGAACAAACTCACAAACATGGCAACTGACAGAGGAAGAGGAACTGCTCTTTGATTTCAAGGAAGGTTCTGAATCTGAATTCGAGTCTATTGTGCACTTTGAACGTTCACACGAAGGCGGCGATTCACTAGATATCGTGATGAGCATTGAAATGGGCCGTAAGTTTTATCTAGTTGTGTGAATACGATTGTCTAACTTTATTCATCCACTGACGCAATATAATTCGCTGCGCATGATGTATAGACTCTCCAACAGTAAGATTTTACGCCCAATTCATTATACTCGACAAGACATTATTCAACGGTCTTCACTTTATTGGGGGGTTTAAGGACTTCCTGCAATCGACGCCAGAAATGGAGACATTACGCAAGTCCTACTTGCTATCAAGGAATGAAAACGATCCATCGCTGATGCTCGATATGGAGAGAGAAGGACACGAATGGACCTATGGAATGCTCGGAATGACGCTATTCTTCTCACGTCAAGAGACGATTTCACTATCAGTTGTTGGGGATGAAGGCGAGCTGTCACAGTGGTCATCATTAATCGATCTGTCTAACATTATACCTGAGACCACCAAAACTACAATTTCGATCGATCGATCCTATGGCACGTTTAGATATGAGCTGGCATACAGCGTCACGCTCTGTCCATCGGTATTTTCACGAACAAGAATGATAACGTTTTATCCGCAATATCAGATTGTGAATCTACTTCAGGTCGGCAGTATTTACATAGCACAAGATAGTGCATTGAGCTCTGAAACGTGCATCCCATCACTTTCATCGGTCTATTATCATTTGGAAGACTCATCGCTAGAACCTAAGATCCGTCTATGCTCAGCGTCTGGGTCATGGACTCGTGGGTGCATTCAATTGGATAAAATTGGTGTGACTGCAATGAGAATACCGTTGCCATCATCTGAGAAGCCGATGGTAGTACAGGCTGAGGTACGGATGGCAAGCAAGAAAGAGGATTCTGTTATAGTTGTTACTGTCCGGGCATCCAGTGAGAAGTCGAATCCTCTCTACTTGCTCAAAAATAACTCACATCATACAATGTTCTGCAGGCAAAAGCTTGATCTTGGCGATGCATATATTTGGACGGTGAACCCTGGTGAATCGATTTGTTATGGGTTTGATGATCCACTTCTACCTCACGAACTCGAGTGGAATTGGTCAAAGAGTTGGTTTACGAGTACGATCGAGGTAGATGCGATGGGCTCAAAAAGTACTATCACAACGCGTGATGGTATTCAGCTCACGTCTACTATTCAGGCCCATCGATCAACGAAAGTTATACTGTTCTCTGACGCAAGTATGCAACGTTCGAATAATTTGATTGACGACGACGTCGATGATACTGTTGATATGTGTGTCACTTTAGACGTCAATGGAATTATGGTGCATGTTGACGACAAGTCCAAGAGCAAATTAGAACAAGATATTATTTTACTCACTTCAGAGAGCTGGCGTGCTCGTTTCTCACAGCGCCAAGGCTTTCATGAAATAGAATTGAAACTCACAAGACTTAAAATTGAGAACTTCATTCCCGGGGCTGAATTTCCTGTCTTTGTAAATTGTCCGAACGATGAAGATATTCCCTTTTTTCATCTGTTGGCAGTTCGATCAATACAGGAACATAATGACACAACTGTCGTTAGTTATTGTGGATTGAGAATGTTAGATATTAATATTTGTTTGGATAGAAAGACTGCCGAAACAATAGCACATTTCCTTCATCCACTACGCAAAGCAAGGGATGAATGTCACGATGCCAACTGGTCCACATCTCTAACTTCGAAGATGAGAATATTTTCCAACCCAAGCAGGCTTCCACGAATGCCCAACGTCAATGTTAATGATGCAAACACAGGTCGGATATACCTCGAAGAGCTACATCTTCATCCTATCCAACTTTATCTTACTTTTACACAGGAGGGATTGGAATGGAACCCTGTAACGGAAGGTCTTGTGATTTTCCAGCTCATTCGTGGAATGGCATCAATAGCAGATGCACCACTCTTTTTTACCTCATTTGTTGTTAGCAATGCATTCGAGTCCCCCTCGATTCTACTTGGAATTATTTCTGAGCACTATTCATCGCAGCTAGCAAGTCAAATACTGTCAATTTTAGGTAGCTTGGTAATATTCCGAGCACCTGTTGATTTATTGTCAAGTTTTGGTACTGGTGCAAGGGATTACTTGTACGAGCCAGTTAAATATCTTATGAATAAGGCAACAGGAGAAATAATGAAGGTGATACGCATCAAGCCGAATAAACTTTTTTGTCCAACATTGAGTACAGATTAAGGCGGTGTGTGCCTGTCAACATATAGAACAACAGGATAATGGCCTGTTTCAAATAGATTTGTCACAATAAGTGTATGCTAAATGCAGTAAAATATTTTGATTATGTTCATAAAGATGATTACACTCTTAGCTGGTTTGTAGCAAATTATTCACCTATCATTCGTTATCTGTTACGAAATTGAGTCGCTACATACAATTGCCAACGGATGAAAGCGTACCCTCCCGGCATCACTTCTCTTCTAGAAAGTTGTTGCACCAATGCCACGTCCAAAGAAGTAATTGACAAAATGTGGTTGAAACTTTCACTTGTCACATTCAACTAATTTATGGGTCACACCACAAACACCAGTAACATATGTAATGACTTGTTTTGCACATACTCATCTTGGCACTCCACAATTATGCACATCTTGCCATATCATGTTATAGCCGCGGCATCAAAGTATCTTTCCATCTAAATACTCACTACTCAGGAGGAGATAATGCACCTGACCTGAAACTCAATTGCTTTCTCTTCATCTCTCACCAAGGATTGTGATCAATGCACCTCTTGATGAAAGCGTCCCTTGCTTCACTTCTCATGTCCACACAAGAACTATTGTAAGCTGTCAAAGTGAATGAAATTCATCTGTAATGACATGACCCTTTTCGAATACCTTTTGCAAGTTATGCATGGCATAAAAATTCCCGGCTGATGCAGCTATCATCCAATGCTTTACAGCTCGTTCCATTTTCCTGATTTATGCTCCATTGTTCCAAGGTTGCATCTTGCCACATCGTGTCCAGCCATAGCTGCGACCTCGTAGTGTAACTTCACTTTCTTTGAATCTCCCTTGCAATGATTTTTTATGCGTCGGCCAATGATTCCTTTGACAATCGGCGTTGCAATACTTGACAAGCATACATGACATGCATACATGACATGCACGCCTTTAGAGTGACGCCTCCTGCAACGCCGCATGCGGCACAACGTTGCTATTGGAAAAAATCGATCTGCCTAAAATATCGACCTTATGTACTTTCTTGATACCGCCTGCTATTGAAAAAAGCAGGGCCCTGAGAAGCGACCTTAAATTATGAGGCGAATCCCCTAGCACCAACTGGATCTGCGACGAGCCTCTCCATGGTGATCTAGGACATTTGCTGCAGCATGCTTGTCGCGATTCATCTTCTAGATGCCGCAAGTAGTAGCACAAACTCCATCCTGCGCTTGCTGTGCCTTTTCTTCATTGGGTAGTGATCTGTTTCTACCACGGAGCAACGAACGTGGCTCGACGATAG
>Ga0247834_1004305_pt1 | contig 18175 bp, 13 predicted proteins | sample LaCruzMarch2015__8_FD_187118 | JGI IMG/M metagenome (GOLD analysis project Ga0247834, IMG submission 187118) | Freshwater microbial communities from meromictic Lake La Cruz, Castile-La Mancha, Spain - LaCruzMarch2015_12m | ecosystem: Environmental > Aquatic > Freshwater > Lake | place: Spain...
GTGTTCCAAAACGGGGTTGTGCTATACCTCGTGACCTTCGGGTTAAATGAGATGCTGTTTCAGCTATAGAGGCCATTAGGTCCTATAGCTGTATTTGGCTGTATATGACGGCTCTCAAAATGGCAGGACATCGTTCGGTTTTTGGTCAGCTGTCTCGGCTTTGTCAAGCTCTTGGCGAGAGCAATTCCAAACGAGTACGCGACCACGGCAGCCATGGGCCTGGCTGTCACGCTCTACTCCAAAGGCACCCCAGTCCTGGCATGGCAAACGCTACTGCGAATTCTGACGGGCGTGATGGTCCTCGCAGGCGCCAACATATTGAACAGGTCTCAGTCTCAAGCTCTTGATCCCGCCTATCTGGCGACGCACCAGTACCTCGGTGACATGCTTCCCTTTGTGATCCTGTTCGTCGTTCACAATGGGGCTCGCTACAATGCGCCCTTGACAACTAGCGCTATAGCGCTAAGCCCGCCTCTTTTCGCGCAAACTGTCCGCCACGTCTCCGATTACTTTGCGACGCCTGCAGAGGAAGAAAATTGGGAAAATTTGCGCAACACATGCGTTGCTATGATGACGCGCTTGCGCGTCGAGCAGCCGGCTATTAGGGCCATGCCCTTGCAGCTGCAGCCCATGGTGCTGTCCATGTACGATTGGGGGTCAAACGCTTACGCGCCGTCTGTGCAGATTGCGCAAAAGTCTAAGCTGGCGCGGGCCGTGATGCCAACCTTGCGAATGCTCGACAGCGAGAGCCAAATACCAACAAGACTGTCGTATACTTCGGATATCGCTGAAATTAGCGCCGAAAACGCGTTTGACGTCTGGCTGAGCGACCAATGGAAGCGCGCGTCTCGCCAAAATATTTACGTGATCGAGCTCCCAACGGCGTTTGACGCTGACAATTTTACCGATTTCAAAAATCAAACCATAGAGTGGGCAAATCTGCTCAATGACCCGCTCATATCGCAGCTGTACAAATCAGACACCGCCTTACGAGGCAATTTCATGAGCTGCGTCATACCAACGTTTGAGCGAATGCGCCTTCACAGCGTTAAAACTATGTTTATTTTTTTACTGCATCTTATCCAAAATGACGCCACCGAAGTCCCTTTTTTCAGAGAGCAGCGCGGGCTCACGCCAAGCGATGATGTTTTAAAATTTGAAAACGCCTCGGTTTCGTTGCTGCATCTCCTAGCCAACACATCGGCTCAACCTGCTGCCTATCAGGCCATCCAGCGCCACGATCAAAACATTGTCAGCAATTTTTTAAAACAACTCGCAGCACCACAGCCCCCCTTGGGCCTTTTTACCCAAATGACCCAAATGGGCCATTTAAAGGAGCAAAGGCCCGGCTTGTCTGATCTGTTTGAGGAATACACGCTGGTCTCAGGCTTTATGCAAGGCCAACTCAATGTGCAGCTGAACGTCTACGTGGAGCAAATAATCGCGTTTAAGCAAACGAAATCGACCGAAGATCTTCTAAACGTGCTGCGTTTTGCGGACAAGATGGCGTATCAGGATCACAGCCACCTAATCTCGCGGGTTTTTGAGCAGACGCACACTTCATTTACGGGTTTTTTTTCAAACGCCTTTATACCTCTTATCGTGCCAAGCTTTAGCGGTGAAACAACACCGCTTCTTCAGTATTACTTATCAGAATGGAACAATGACCAGAACAGGCCCATCATTCACACGCACAGCGGGGGCCCATGCATAGAGGCTGACAAGATTGCGCTGATCAGGACCAAAACCCTGAATATTATCAGGGAAAACAGAGCCTTGTTTTTTCCAATGACGCAGCATAAGCTGCTGACACGTTTAGAACACGAGCGCGAGAACCTGCCAGGCTATTTGACCCTTATCCAAAAAATGTACGCCGCAAATCAAAGTTTTTTCTGGGGTAATCTCCTATCCAGCTTTTTTGACCTTGTCTTTGAGAATCCAGACGATGCCGCGCCAGCAATCTCAAACTTGCTATGGATCGCACGTCATAGCCTGCACATTGGCGAATTTGCCATTGCGGATTTTTATGATTATGTCTACACCATCATCTTCTTGGCGCCTATGGAGAGCAAACAATACGTGCTCAAATTTAACCAGTTTGCAATAATCGCGAGCGAATACTACCAGATACAATTAACATCACAGGTGCTTCAGCAAAGAGAACTAATGCTCCCCACTTAAAATGCAAAGCTAGCGGCTAATGCTCCCCACTTAAAATGCAAAGCTCCCCACTTAGCCCTTGAATTGCAAGCTGTTCGCAGGAGAGTATATAAGTGCCGCCGCGGCTTGAGCAACGCAGCCGACAAAAAATATGGACCATGTCACCATTCCCATAGGCAAAACTTCTAAAAATGCCGCCTATTACGCCAATGATGAAAAAAATCTTACGAAACACTTTCAGCTAAACGGGTTAACGCTACCGTCGTTTAAGAAAGCAATACTAAAAAATCAAGCGCATTTTAGCGACACTTCGAGCAGAAAAGATGATATGATGAATCTCCAACGCGTTTATGCGCTGATCAAAATAAAGCCCAGTGACCAGCGCGTGATGGACAGAGAGGAGCAGCGAAATAAAATGGAAGACCTCGAGAGCCTCATCAAGCAAACGGTGCACGACCTCCCGGTCAAACAAAAAGAGCTCATGTACGCCGACCTAAAAAACGATTTTATGGAAACTTTGCTGCTGCCCTTTTCTGGCTTCTGCAGCAGCACGTTGGAAGGCTCTTGGGGGGGCATCGTGCTCTTTTTGGGCTGCATCGTAATCTGCATCCTTTTCTATATTCTGTGCCTTGTTTGGCTATTTTACGCCTATGTTGCCGTCACAAACTGCGGCGGTCCCACCCTGGCTGCATCGAATTCAGAGCTCTGCAGCGCCCTGGCAGAGTGCAACATCGCGGCAATGGGCGCGATGGGAAACCTCAAAAGCTACTTTACGTTTAGGCTCGTCATGTACTGCCTGTCACCGCTCAGCCTTGTCAGCGTGGCCATCTCGTCGCACTTTCATCAAAGGAACACGCTTCACCGGCTTACCGGCCTGCCTCATGGTGCTGCTGACACCGCAGACGATGAGGAGCCCAAGTGCGGCAAAAACGCGTGGCTAAACTTCACTACAATCGTCATCGCCATCATGAACGGGGCCATGGGCATAGTAACTGTCACCTTTGACGTGCTCTTTCTCGATCACATGGCCAAGAGCGGAAGCACCAACTGCACCATGATCGTTAGCAACAAGCAAGTGGGCGACAGCAGCTTTCACTTGAGCCCCAGCATCAAGGACACGCCCATTGCTGTGCTGGTATTCAACATAATCTACACGCTCTGGGGTTTCTTTTACGTCGGCACCATGCTGTTTCACTTTAATACCCGAATAAACAATGGCTCTGCCGACCTCCGAAAGCTGATGCGGGACGATGCCAAAAGGTACAGACCCAACTATGTTAAAGAAGAAACCTGGAATGCTGCCAACGCGAAACAAATGGCCAGCATGATGCTAGATCCGCCAACTAGCTCTTCGATGCCTGCAGCATCGCCATCCAAAAAAAATTCACGGCGTGGTGCGTCGCCCTCTCAAAAAGGTGACAGGCGTGCTGCGTCGCCCTCCACCCGAGGTCCACCGGCGTCGCCACCGGCACCGCCCTCCCAAAAAGGTGGCAGGCGTGCTGCGTCGCCCTCCAAAAAAGCAGGCAGGCGTCCTGGCTCTGAACAGCCACCAAGGCGTGCTCCAGGTTCTCCCAGAACTAGCGATTGGCCTAAAGTCGATGCTACGCTCGGTACTGCCGGGCCATTTGTGTTTAGCGCCCCGGCTGCCTTGCATGGCTCAAGTAGTGGCTCAAGTAGTGGCTCAAGTGGTGGCTCAAGTACTACTGCGGCAGCATGGCCAGCAGCGAGCGCAAAAAGGCTGAAGCCGACACCTGGTGTTCGCTATTCTGGTCCACGCGAAGGCGCTGCGCCGCCGCCAAATGATGGTCGAGCTTAGTTTCTTAGCCATAATTATTCTTAGCCCAGTGCCATATAGCAGCTAATACAATGTCTACGCAGATCCGAGCGCTGAAGACCTTCTGCGTTTTCCACGTCAGCTGGGTTGGGCTTAGGACGCAAGCAACACGGTTCCGGCCCGACACACGAGACAGGCGGTAGCGCCCAGCCACGAGTAGGAGCCCCCCGGGCACGTCAGGCAATCGCTGGCTGTAGTGGAGCCGACGACCACGCTGTACAAGCCGGGGGCGCACGCGATGCAAGCATCCGACGAAGTCGCCACGACAAGCTGACTGTAGCTGCCCGCCGCACAGGCGACGCAGCCTGTGTCAAATGAAACGCTACCCGCCGCCACACCGTAAAGGCCCTGGCCGCACTGTGTGCAGCCTAGCGAAGCGCCCAGAGCCGACGAAAAGGTACCCTGCGCGCACAGGCCACACGTGTTGACGCTGATGGCGCCCAGCGCCGACGAGAAGGACCCAGCGTAGCACAATTTGCACTTGGCGGCGGCGATGACCCCATGAGCGGTCGAATACGAGCCGGCTGCACATTTTTTGCACTTGGCGGCGGTTGTCGCGGCCACTGTTTCGGAATACGTGCCCTCTAAACATAGGGTGCACGCTGTTGCGCCCAGAATGGACGCGTAGCTGCCGGTGGGGCAATTGCTGCATATGGAAAAGGAGCCCACAGAGGTGGAAAAGGAGCCTGCCGCGCACACAAAACAATCATTCGAAGCGCCCGCAAAGAGGCTGTAGGTACCCGCCGCGCATTGAACGCATGTGGTGTTGGCTTTTGCGCCCACCGAGCTGCTGTGTGTGCCTGCCGTGCACATGACGCAAGCAGCACCGCTGCTGTAGCTTCCCGCCGTGCAAGCCACGCAAGGCACGGCTGCACCGAGGCCGCTGGACCATGCGCCGGCCGCGCACGACAGACACGCCGAGTGCGACGACGCCGCCGGCACGACGGAATAGGTGCCCTGCGACGAAAAAATAAAGCTTATAAATGGAATACTTGAATTTAAGTGAGGGTTTTACCTCGGGACAGAGCGTGCAGATGGACGCCGCGATAAGGGTAAAGGTCCCAGGCCCGCACGAGGCGCACACGCTTGCATGCGTGGCCCTTGGAACAGCCGAGAAATAGCCCGCCGCGCACGATGTGCACTGGCTGCTATTGGCTGCTGTGGTGTAGGCGCCCGCGGAACAGGCTGCGCAGCCGACAAAGGAACCAGCATAGCCGGAAACGCAGACGCAGGCCTGCACGGTGGCTGAAAGAGCGGGTGAGCTCGCATAGGGCGCGCAGCTGATGCGCAGACTATTGCTGCAGTAGCTGCCAGGCGGGCAAGGCTCGCAAGCGGGCGTGCTGTAGTAGCCGGGCTTGCAGGCGCACTCGCGCACGTCCGTGCGTTGCGTCGCGCCGAGGGTATCCGCGTTAAGAGGACACGCCACCTTCCGCATGCCGCCTTCGCAGTAATAGGCCTCGGGGCACACTTGACAAATGGCAGTGGCGTCGACTGACCAAAAGCCCGGGCTGCAGGTGCAGTTAGCCTGCGATGTCGCGCCGCCTACGGCGGCCACCGAGTGATTTCGGCACACGCTGATGTTTCCGCTCAAGCAAAACTCGTCCACAGAGCACATGATGCAGACTCCTGCCAATTTGAAAACGGTCAAACACAACGATAGTGCTACATGTGCAGTGTGTGTGCTCACCTGCCACACTTTTGAAGCCTGCCCGACACACGCAGTCGGCGAGCCGACTGCTGCTGGACGGGGACTCCGTGTAGAGGGGGCACGCCACGGGAAACTGTGAGCCGGTAGGGCAGTAATATCCACCGCTGCAGGAGGAGCAATCCAAAGTGCCTGGCGCCCCATACCAGCCGGCCTGGCACACGCACTGGCTCGGATCGCTCGCACCCGCCGGCCCGCTCTTTCCAAGCGCACACGCCGCGGCGTCCGAAAACACACCGTAGCAGTAAAAGTTGGCGGGGCACAGCTCGCACACCGTAAAATTCTTGAAGTAGCCCGAAAAACACGAGCAGTCGGCCTGCGCGGTGGCTATATCCGTGGTGGTGCCAAATAGGCAGGCCGTGCAGGCGGCGTCGCCCTGCTGCGAAAAGGAGCCGGCGGGGCACTGTTCGCACGCCAAAAGCCCATTATCGGCTTTTTTATAGCCCGCCAGGCAAGTGAAGTCTGTGGCCCCCGCGAGCGACATGCCGTTGGGGGGCACATCGGCGCAGCGAATGGCGCTGTCGTGAACCACCGAGGTTGAGGGGTCATAGGTGCCGGCAGGGCACAGGGTGCACTTGGATTGCCCCGTCTCGTCCGCGTAGGCGCCAGCGGGGCATGCGGCGCACACCAAGCCAGCGTAGCCCTTGCTGCAGACGCACTGATCACTGCTTGTCGCGTTTGAGCCAGCCGTTTCCCTGTTGGCATCGCAGTAAATGCAAGAGGAGGCGAGGGTCGCGCCCGTCCTGTTCAGGAAGGTGTCTGGGGGGCACGCAAAGCACAGTAAAGAGCCCGCTTCGGGCTGGTAAAAGCCCTTGTCGCAAGGCTGGCAGCCAGTTTGGGCTCCTGTCGCGGCGCTAAAGGTGCCGGCGGCGCACAGGGTGCAATTATTTGCAAGCGTGCCCAAGCCGGTCGCAAAGGTGCCCCCCGGGCATGGCGCGCACGCATCGGTGGCTCCGTAAGTTCCGGCTGTGCACAAAGCGCACGGCAAGGCCAAACCGGAGGCGCTGCTGTACGTGCCCTGGTCGCATGCCCTGCAGCTTAGCGCCCCCGTAGCCGTTTGGTAGTTGCCTGGCGCGCACAAGGAGCAGGACGTGGCCTGTGAAACCAACGAGTAGCTGCCTGCGGCGCATCGCAGGCACAGGGTCATGCCTGCACCGCTCGTATAGCTGCCCGCAACACAGCTAGCGCAGCCTTCCACGGCTATGAGGCCATTGGCCGACGCGTAGGTACCGGAGGGGCACGCCACAACGCTTATGCCGCCGCCGCAGTAGGAGCCGATAGGGCACACTACGCAGGTGCCCGACAAGCAGGTGGTTCGCCCGGCATCGGGCACCGTATTGGGGGGACATACGCCGCAGCTGTTGACACAGTTTCCAGCGCAAAAGGTGGCGGTGGGACAGGCGACGCACTTGACTTGCGCCGTGTTCCAAAAGGCGCCGGGGCCGCAGAGCTGCGCTGCACACTGCGCCATACCCAAAATAAATAAAGAAAAGGCTAGCATATGTGCTACGCGCAACATCTTTTGTCTTATATATAGCTGACCAAGTTGACCTTTTGGGACATATGCGTCTATTATTTCTTTTGATCACGACAGTGGTGGCCGAACAGTGCGTACCAAGTAACCATCAAATCACATCGGAGCCAATCACTCTGGCGGCCGATGGCTCTGTTAACACCACGAGCGGCGTACTCAGCTCCGCGAGCAAAGTGTACTGCACGCAAATGGCTTGGGGTGGGGGCGGTGGCTGCCAAAGCTGGAGCCGCGTAGGCGAAATGTGCTATGATAAAGGAAATGTCAGGGATCCGTGCCCTTGTTCGTACAGCACGGATAACTGCAATGGCGCCGCTTGCAAGTGCCACATGCAGGGTGATACTGGCGTGGAGGTTTGCTATAAGCAAACGGCCCAATGCCCCACATGCGAACCAGGCTCCTTCGCTGTGGGCTGCGGCTGCGTCCTGTGCAAGAGCGGCGCGACCTATGACTCAAATATTTATAACAATGCGTACGGGGCATGCGGCGATAACTCCAAGTGGATCTGCGGCCCCGGCTCGTGCCAAAAATGTCCGGTGGGTCACAAGTGCGCCGGGGGCAACACGCCCGCCGTTCGCTGTCCCGTCGGCGTCTCGTATCAGCCCCTAAGCGGACAGGTGGAGTGCATACCGTGCGCCTGCCAAAATAACGAGTATATACCTCGCACGCTATCCGTCAGCGGGTGCGGCGGCGCCGTGGGTGTGTCCGGCTTGTGCAAGGGCTGCGACATCTGCTCCACGCATGACGATATTCCCGAACTATACAGTCCGACGCAGCAATGCCCCCCACAGGACTGGGACTATGGTCGCGCCGCCGATGGCTCATGCAAGCCATGCTTGCCGTGCGCTGACGAACTGTACTCGCAAGTGGACTCGGACCACAACTTTTGCAACCTGAACACCACGACCTGCGGCCAATTCTTTTATAAACCGCTAAACACCGAGCCTCCGGAGCAACAGAGCTTTGTGCCCCTCAATGTCGGCGTGGGCGTCATGCCCTTTGTGAGCGGCTGGCAGCGCAACGTCGGCAAGCAGCACAAGCCGGGCAATTTCATGGCCATCGCTGGCTTCGAGTCGCTCCAGGGCAAAAAGGCGGTGCTGCCATACTATAGCCCCTGCCAAGACACGATGCCCCACGCGACCTTTGCCACTGGAAACACAACGCTGCAGACCATTATGGACGAGCGATCCAACTGGCGGCACGACTGCAACCCGCACATCACAGCGCACTGCAACACTGGCTATTACGCCGATATCGCTCAGTGGTCTGACGTGGTGGGCATTCCCTACATGTCCTCATGCCTGCCGTGCCCTCCCAACTCAGCTGGCGGCGGCTCTGCGGGCTGCACTTGCAAGGCCGGCTACGCCAGTCCCGCGCAGCTTGACGCGATCCTGCCCATTAGCCCTCGCCATATCTATGATCCCGCAGCATGCGTCGACTGCGCGACGCAGGTCTACATTTTGGACAGGGAAAATAGAATGCAGCCCGAGGCCATGCAGTGCACGCGCCGCTGCACGGGACGACAGATCCTCACTGCCCCCACAGACGGTTCGCTTGCCGTGTGCATGGACTGCCCGCTGCAAACCCAGATACCCCTACCAAATCGACAAGCGTGTCGCATATGCCCCCCGGGCACCTATTCCGTATCGTTTCCGCAAGCCGGCATCGCCGATCAGTACTGGGAGTGCAAGCCCTGCGACAACGATCCGCCCACGTTTTCGAGCCAAGCAGGCCAATCTCGCTGCATGCCCAAGCGCGATCGCTGCGCCGATGGCCAGAAGTTGGTCATAACCCATGATGCCACCATGGACCACGACTGCACCGCATGCCAGGCGGGGTGCGCCGCCGATGAGATGCAAATCATGTACGCCAACGCTACCGGTACGTGCAATTCGCAGGGCTTGCTCTATTTTGGCTGCCTCTCCATGAGCTCTGGCATCAAGGCGGGATTCCCCCTAAACAGCCGGTTTGGTTACGGCTCCACAGACGACCTGGCCATGGCGCACATTCAGGTGCAAGAATGCCTAAACCTGCCGCTATACGCAAGCTGGGTCTCGTACGGCCAAAATTTGGCAGGAAAGCAGTGCTACTTTGCGTGCGACTACGGCATCGCTTCCGACGCCTACCATCAGACGGCACACGACTACATTATGCAAAACAGGGTAGATTTGAAAGCCTTTTTGCCCACGAGCACCGCGGCCGCCTTTGAGCCCACCAGCGTGCAGTACGTATCCACCTTTGGCTTCCTCGCCAACGCGCTGCCGCTCAACGATTGGATGGTATACGTCAATATGCCCACCGAGAGCGTGTGCCCCGAGTGCCTGGGCACCATGGCCACAAACACGTTTTTGATGGTCGACATCCCCCCGCCCGTCGACATGTGCCTGAGCCCCACCGCGTCGAGCCTGCTGTCCACGCATTGCGAAAAGGGCTTTGTGTACGAAAACGGCACAGGCATACCCAAATGCGCGCTGCTAGCCCGCCTCGGCATGTACAAGACGGTGCCCCAGATGAGCGGCAACGACACGCTTGTGCCCTCGGCCTACTACGTGAATCCCAGCTGCCGCTCTGACAATGTGCTCCTAAACGCATTTCAAGTACCGTGCACTCGCCACTGCCTCACGGAACGCCACACCCGGGCGGCTGCCTTTGCTGAAATGCAGATTCCAAGCAGCATGCTGGCCACCCAAATGTCCTGGTAAGCCTGTTTGTGTTTTGGTTTTGTGGCCCTAAACCTAAACCCTAAACCTAAACCCTAAACCTAAAATGGCAGGGTTCAGCACTTTTTGTCCGGCAAGGTGTGGCAGGGCCTCAACTGGAACCCCTACCAGAATCCGGGCGGCAATCAGTGTGATCCCACCACGTGCGCCGCCACCACCTTTGCGTACACTGTGGGCGATCACTACGCGTGCATTCCTTGCTCCTATGGGGATGCCTTCTGCTCCGCCGTTTACCCCAAAAACAGCCCCCGCTTCTTCAATAGTGACAGCTGCGCCAACAGCACCCGTGAAGCCACAGCAGACCTCGTTTGCGATCCGTGCGATCCTATCAAGGCCAGCGCCCAGCTGATTATGAGCATAGAGAGCACACCGCGTATCGGCGGCGTCAGCATGTTTAACGATTGGTGGAATGTGCGCGAAATGCAAGACGCCTACTCCAACTACTTTGTGAATGACAATGGATGGCGTGCCATCACCTGTCGCTACAAGTGCGCCGCGGTAAAAAGTTTTTATTTTTTATTTTACTTTGTTTTTTATATATATATGATAAAAAAAAAACAGGGCTTCACCAGCAACAACGCCAATCCCGCCGCCTACAATGCGGAGCCTTGCGTCGCACGCAGCAGCACCTTTGCAAGCTGCCCCGGCAACGCGGCTGTCTTTTTTGATCAGGCCTCTGCCAGCGTCTCGGGCCTAGCGCTTCAAGGCGACAACAATTATGCCCCCATTATGCTTCGCTGCGAGGCATGCGTCGGTGTCGGTCGCATTTTTCAGGCCACCGCCACGGCCGTCACCGCCCCCGGCCTATGCATGTCCCTGTGCGATCCACATCAACGCCTGCACACCATCTTCACGGCCACCAACGCCATCGTCACCGCCTACATGCCCATGCAAGAGACCACATGCGAGTCCTGCGACCTGCGGCCCACTATGCCATGCGAGGGTGCGTGCCCTTTGGGCCGCTATCTAAGGGGCGCCGAATGCGTCCTGTGCAACATTGAGCCGTGCGCCGCCGTTGATTTTTTTAGAGAGCCATGCTCCGGCGTCGCCGACTCCATCTGCCTGCCGTGCAGCCCCTCGCTGCTCTACAATACAGCGAAATCTGCCAGGAATGAGGAGCTGGCCATCGAGCTGCAGAACCTCATCAACATCACGACCAGGCGGTGGCTTCCCGCATCCACATCACGACCAGCCTGCGCTGTGGTATGCATCAATAACCACGTCTGGATCGATGTTGTGACAGGCGGCTTCGCCGCCAACAGCAGCACCACCAAAGCGTGCTTGCCCTGCAATTCGCGCTATGTCAAAACCCATCTGCTGCGTACGGATAGAACACTCTACTCGGTCTGGAACAGCGCCAACACAACCGCGGACACCGTCCCCCTCGGCGGCAGCACAGAGCCAGGAGGCTGCTTTTTTTGCCCTGCCGGGCACGACACGCTAGACTACGGCTCCGACGTCATGTGCGAGAGCATGCCAGGCTACACCTTTTCCAACCAGGGCAGCTCAGGCACAGCGGAAGTCGTGCCTGTGATACCAGAAGGGGCGCAACTTGCGCCAGCGAGCCCCGATCTGGGCTACGTCAGATTTGATTTTGGGCGCCGGCGGCTGCTTTCCGAAAATGCCGAAAATGCCACAAGGAACGTTAGGGTACGCCAGCAGCCCCTTCTGTCATCGCAAAGCAACTACTTCAAGTGCTGCACCACATCCACGCTCACGCACATGCAAAAGTGCTGGTCCCTGAATCTTAGGGACCTGGAGCTCAAAAAAACCCTAACAGGCAGCAGCTTTGGCGTGGACTACTGCGATGACAGCGGTAACGCGCCGCAACCGCCCGTGACACCCGACATAGAAGGCTGCTATTCTGGTAATTTTAAGCCAGGACGGGGCGCGGGCCCCTGCTACGCGTGTCCAAACGGCGCCTCCACCTTTTCAGACTCCTCCAGCAGCTTCAGTGACTGTCGGTGCCTGCAGGGCTTTCGGTCGAAGCGAGACTCCTTTGGTGTTTTGATTAGCTGCACAGAATGCGGCGCTGGCTTTTACCGCCCGCCGCTGCAGCTAAACGACACCTTCTGCCTACCCTGCCCGCCCAATACCTACTCGCCCACCAGGAGCAGCGCCTACTGCTATTGCTTGGCTGGCTCCTATATGCTCGCGAATGGCACATGTGCGCTATGTGATCGCGGCTTTTACTGTGGAGCCGATAACAACCGCACCGAGTGTCCTCAGCACAGCACAACGCTTGGTTTGGGGGCTGCGAGTCGCGGCGAGTGCCTTTGCCTATCGCCCGTCTACTTTGGCGATTTGTCCGTCAACGCGAGCAGCGAGTGCATTTACGTCAGACCGGGTCACAACTGCTCGCTGCAATTTAGCTTCAGCCTCTGCCCCTGTGCCCTGGGCTGGCTTGCGCAGCACGATGGCTGCGTTTCCTCGTGCTCGCCGGGCTCCTACGCCATGCTAGGCCAGCAGCAATCAATCGAGCGATGCGTGCCGTGCCCGATCGACACCTACGCGGACACCAACCAAACGGTTCACATTCCGATGCTCCCGCCAGAGCGTCAATGCACCCCGTGCCCGCCCAACTCGCACACCGCCGGCACGGGCTCCGTATCCTGTGCCTGCGTTGGCGTGCAAAATGGCTCCAGTTGCCAGCTGTGCGCTGCGGACCAGTACTTTGAGCCCACCGCCAGAACTTGCAGCGCCTGCCCCACCGGCACCAAATCACCCGCTTCGTCTATTGGAATCAACTCCTGCTTATGTCCTCGCGGCAGCCGGGCTATGCGGCAGATGCTGGTATCGCACCAAACATTGCTTTGCGAGCCCTGCCCCCGGGGCTACTTTTCAAGCGACCTGGGCTCATCGTGCACTCCCTGCCCACTGGGCCTCAGCACGATCGCGGCCGGCTCCACCTCCAGGCTTCTTTGCGTTTAGCCATATGCCTAAAGCATTAAGCTATAGCTACAGGCCTATAAGGCGTATAGGGCTCCTTTGAGTGCCAAGTCAAAGCGGTGGACAAGGCACCCGCCAAGTAAAGGCTCGCCTTGAGCCATCCCATGTAGATGAGCCATGGCAGCGGCGGGCTAGTGCTGCGGATGGCGTCCATGCAGGCCCCGTTTTCGGAGCAGGTGATGGTGAGGTGCAGACAGGCCACGCCCATGATCAGCATGCAGCCCGCCGAAAAAGGCTGCCAAGGCCACGAGCAGCAGGACAGCATACAGTATAGCGTAGGAATGATGACAGGTGACAGCGTTGACACCAGCATAAAGTCCCAAAAGCCAGCACAGTGATTTCGGACATCAGGCGTGTTGGCATAGCTTAGCAAGAGCGACACAATCACAATGATGGACACCCACACTAGACATAGCAAGCAAGTGCCAAACGCCAAACACTCGAGCAACAGCGTCCTAATGTCTGTCTTTTTGCTGCTGACAATTTCTGGCGCTGGCTCCATTCGATTTTTGCTTCAGCCACTACATTTATATAAACTTTATATAAAGCGGCTCATTGTTTAGCCATTGCGAACCGCTTAGCCATCGCAAACAAGTTTAGGCCTCGCGTTTAAGAGGCAATGAAGGGTTTTGTTTAGCCTGCCTCACCAACTCTTTGGCCGTGGTCAGCAAATCATTGACATTGACATTGACATTGACCGCGCTGTTTTTCTTTGGCAGCGCCTTTAGCAGTGACGCCTTTGCGAAAACTTTTAGGGCATCAAGCAAAAACGCGCGGCTTTTATCGCCATCACCGCGCAGAAGCAAAGCCTTTTGGGAACGACACTTGCGTAGCATGCAGCTATAGGCGTGACGGGACAGCCCTATCCCGCAGACGCTTCCGTGATGACCTTTGATATGGTCCCACTCGGCTGGAAGCAAGCCAATTTCGTCTCTGCGTTTTTTTTCTTCGGGGTCTTCTACGGGGGGCATAGGCTTCCACACAAGTGGCTCGCAGCCGCTCTGCGTTTGCAAATGCCTGTTCATTATAGCGACCCTGGCAAGGCGGTGCAAATTCTCCGGATCGTTTGACGCGGAAGCAGGCCACTCCACGATATCGCTTGGCTTGAGCCCGTATTCTGCTAAAATTTCAGCGGCGTTAGCACCTTGCATTTTGTTTTCGCCCGCAAAAAGACAGGGCATATATATATATATACCGTTTTTTTTGTTGAAAAACTCGCATCATGTCTGTTGTTCCCCACACTGCTGCTTCGTCCGCTTCCTCGTATGCTCCGCCACACACCTCTTATGATATGACGTCCCGACCTGCTTCTAGCTATAGCCATGCTGCCTCTAGCTATAGCCATGCTGCCTCTAGCTATAGCCATGCTGCCTCTGGCTATAGCCGGCCTGCCTCTGGCCGGCCTACCTATAGCTATAGCTATGCTGCCTCTAGCCCTAGCCACGCGCCACACACCTCTGCTGACTTTGCGCCCCGCTCTGCTGCCACCAGCTATACCACCGCTAGCCACGCGCCACACACCTCTGCCGACTTTGCGCCCCGCTCTGCTGCCACCAGCTATACCACCGCTAGCCACGCGCCACACACCTCTGCAAATTTCGATGCCCGCTCTACCACCGCCAGCTATGCCGCCTCAAACCGTGTCGTTGTGCACTCTGCGCCACCACCCCTTTTTCATCGCTAAACAAACTCGAATCGCTAAACAAAATCAAAAAATTTAAGCCCGGTGCTTGCTTGCGTGATGGCTCGGCTTAACGTGCGAGGAGCTCCGCCACACTTCAGCGAGCAAAGCATTCATGGCCAGTGCCAGGCCCGTCACATTGTAGACACCCCACTGGCCCGTGCTGATAAACGCGCAAAAAAACACCAACGATCCGAGCACGCGAATCACCATGAGCCCTTGCGGTGCATGCAGCAGCAGCAGGCCGCCGAGCATTAATAAAATGGGTGTGGTTCCATCCGTTGCCACCTCACCGCAAACGGCATTGAGCTTCGCGCCAACAGTGCAGGGCAGCATTAGCATAACGCTCGCAGCCGTCACACCCTGCTTGTCACTGAAGCCCATGCTGAGCCCCCCCTTGGTCCATGACTGACACCCGAGCGATGACACGTACATAACCCACGCCCACGCCACAGACCCGGCAGCGGCTATTCTAGGAAAGCTTGCAGCCCCATAGTAGGTGGCGCACTCGCCGTATTGCAAGCAGTTGTTGCCCAATATGGTCACAGCGCACGCCACACCCAAAAAGAGAGACGTCTGCGCTTCCGACAAGTGAGGCAGCACCGTGTTTGATTTTTTAAACATGCTCACGTAAATGCCCTGCAGCACGCAGCAACCGGCGGCCGACATGAGATGCACCGTTGTCATCCACATTTCCAAGATAGCCACTGGCGGCGTGCTTATTCCTATGCTAGCGTAGATGAGGCTATATGTCCCAGAGTACAGAGCCATGCCCAAAAGCCCCATGGAGGCGAGGGTGCAAAAGCCAACGAGCTCGTCGCGAGTGCTGTCCATCTTATCTTTCAATACAACTCATAATATATACAAGATACCACTGGCGTTCGTGCGATGCCAGGTTCCTTCGCCCGCGTCCTGCGGGCCTGCGAAAAAATAAATACAAGATACGAACCGTTCACGCCACATCATTATACTACAGACTCACTCTTGCTATCGCTTTGCTTCTTGCTATCACTCTCCTTTTTGCTGCTGGTCTTCTTGCTAGCAGCCTTTTCGCTGGACGCCTGCCGTTGAGAAAAAAGCTTACGGTCCTTTGCCAGCAACTTGCTCATTAGCAGGCTCTCTTTGCTTGCCGCCATATACACAAAGCAGCACACCGTGACGGAGCACAGCGCAAGTATACCGCCAGCGATTCCACCCCACAGCAGCACGTCACTCGCCGTGAGCTGCCAAATATTGAGGCCCAGCGGCCCAACGTCCTCTCCCGCCCACGGCTCTGCCGCGATACGACACGACAGGCTGCTAGTGCCATATGTCACGGCGAGCATAGGCGTTTGCGTGAGGGCCGTGTCTGTGAGTAGTATTTGGACCGCATCGCGGACTTCCGTTGGACTCCTTGCCTGATATACAAACATGTAGCATATGGTCGCAGACGCCGTATACATCCGCGTCGCGTATACACCCGTAGTGGAGAGCATATTCTGTAGCCTTGCCAGCACAGCTGCCTGCAATGGTAAATGGTCTGATGTCATGATGCTGTCGGCGCAAACCTCTATGTCCAATGAGTTTAGGCTCTGCGCTGCGGCGGTCACAAATAGGGTCACCAAGATGCAAACGCGCCTAACCGTGAAAAGCATAACCAAACATTCGTTTGTGGCCAATCATAAATAAGCGGTTGCTGCGGTTGGCCCCAAAAAAATTTGTCTATGTTCAATTATAAATAAGCGGTTGCTGCGGTTGGCCCCAAAAAAACTGTCCATGTTCAATTATAAATAAGCGGTTGCTGCTGTTGGCCGTAAGCATACGCGGGCTGTTGGCCGTAAGCATACGCGGGCTGTTGACCGTAGCCGTATGCCGGCCCATATTGCGGTTGCACAAACCGAGGCTGCGCTGGATCCAGCACAGAGGAGACGTTGCCCTGCTGAACCTTTACCCTATACGAATTATACAGTGTGAAAGGGCAAATAATGGTTTCTTCGAGGTGCACAAAGGTGCTGCTGTTGCTGCTATTTTCAACGTCTATAAACGCGTCGACGCGGCTCAAATAAAAGCAGGGGCACGCCAAAAATGAACAAAATTGGCTGCACGGTACAGTCACGGTTGTGGGATTTTGGCCAACTTGCAGCGGCTGTCCCCCCGCTGTTGTCATCAGCCCTTTGAGCGATTTGTACATGTAGAGAGCTTGCATATAGGGAAGCATATAGCCAAGATAATAAAAAACGTATAGCCCATACACGGCATACTTTAGATTTTGATCGCTCGTCTTGTCAATGAGCACCTGCGTCGCACTTGAGACGCCGCCCCATATCAATAGGGTGCACAGAGCCCAGGATATGCACGCTGTCCAATCTACAGTCCCCCTATTGGTTCGCATCTTTTCAACGACCTTACCAAACACCACACACGGGCAAAAGCACGCATTGCAGCTGCCTGTGCAGCTTCCGGCTGGCAACTCGTACGAATAGTAACTATTATCAGAGGACATGGCAAGCGCCGAGGGCACACTATCGTACTGACGCATATTCGTGAGCCTATAAGCTGTTTATTATTTTCACAATTTTATTTATCTGCAGTATATTATATATACCCTTAGCCTTCAGCTTTTGACCCCTTAAACTGGTTTTGTTCCCCTTAAAAGCTTGGCTACTTGTTCCAGTTAAAAGCTTAAAAGCTTGGCTACTTGTTCCAGTTAAAGGCTTAAAAGCTTAAAAGCTTGGCTACTTGTTCCAGTTAAAAGCTTAAAAGCTTGGCTACTTGTTCCAGTTAAAGGCTTAAAAGCTTAAAAGCTTGGCTACTTGTTCCAGTTAAAAGCCTCCTTCTCGGAGCCCCAATACTTCCTGCCAGCGTGCATTGCAGTGCAGCCAGCGCCCATCAGCACAGCCGCTTTGGCAGCCTGAACGCTGATATCCCGCCCTGTATCGTTCAATGAATCTGAACCCCCAGGGTATGGCAAATAGCTTATCACTTTCCCCCCAGCGTCCACTATATCGCTAAACCCCAAACTTGTTCGTGCTGTTCCGGGGTGATAATTGTAGCTGGTGTGCCTGAAAGAGCGAGGCTCATAGGCTGCGGTCGGCCTAGAGGCGTACGGATCGTAGCTTGCGGTGTTAACGCCATAGCTAGTATGCGGCATACGCCCGTACGGCTCATAGCTAGTATGCGGCTCATAGCTGGCATGCGGCTCGTAGCTTGCGTGCTCGCGCGGCATATAGCCTGCGGTGTTAACGCCATAGCTGGTGCGCGGTACGCCAGCGCTGTAGCTTGTGTATGGAACCCTGTTGGTGGGGCGAGGAGTAGGAGCAGGCGGTCTGTAGCTTCGCGGACGAGGACGAGATGACATGTGTTTTTGTTTGCAAGCGAGGCAAAGTCTCTACATATAAATACTCCAACAGACTGCAAAAGCCCTGTCTTGCTCGCTTGCATGAATCAGAGGTGTTTGCGCTTGCATGAATCAGAGGTGTTTGCGCTTGCATGAATCAGAGGTGTGTGCGCTTGCATGAATCAGAGGTGTTTGCGCTTGCATGAATCAGAGGTGTTTGCGCTTGCATGAATCAGAGGTGTTTGCGCTTGCATGAATCAGAGGTGTTTGCGCTTGCAT
>Ga0247834_1004313_pt1 | contig 18155 bp, 10 predicted proteins | sample LaCruzMarch2015__8_FD_187118 | JGI IMG/M metagenome (GOLD analysis project Ga0247834, IMG submission 187118) | Freshwater microbial communities from meromictic Lake La Cruz, Castile-La Mancha, Spain - LaCruzMarch2015_12m | ecosystem: Environmental > Aquatic > Freshwater > Lake | place: Spain...
TTGACTAGGCTCGGATATTCCGCTCATCGGCCACATACCACCGTTCCAAGGCACAGGATCAAGTTTCTTACCCGATACCAACATTGTGTTATGACCACGACGCTCCGTATCATGCACAACGTTTTTCTTCTTGGCAAGCTTTGTAATAAAGCCGGCCATTTTCAGCCTTGCCTTTTCATGCTTACGTGCCGTAGCAGCCACGAGGTTTGCCAAATCATCAATGTTTGGAGGGGGAGGATATAATACTTGAGGAGCACGAGGGATGCCAGCAGTGCTCCTCTTCTTCGATGTTCCATCATTCTTCTTCGACTTGGCAGTTTGTGCCACAATTGCGGCTAACCCATCAATGTCCGCGGACATGACAGCACGTGATTTGGTAGTAGTATCCCTCCCACCACTACCCTGACTCTTTTTCTTCATTGAAGAAATGTGTTCGAACAAATAATCACCACAGTTATCATCATCATCGTTATCATCATTCACTGATGGCCTCTTCTTCAGTGTGCTGTGCAAGTTGAGGAGCTCATGGGATACTGACACCTCCTCATCGGACAATTTACCCACCCCTGCCCCTGCCCCTGCCCCTGCTACTGCTAGTGGGGGAGCCACAATTGTACGCCCTTTCATTGGAAGTGGACGGGCTCCTTTGGGAAGTGCTTTAGCTCGAAATTTCGCCTCCGGAGCGTCAGAATACTCCACCCTCCTCTTTAGCGACCGGTTTTTCGAGTTCCAACGATTCTTCACGTCGTTGTCCGAGCGACCGGGGATCACTGTGGGGGGAGAGCGTGTGAGAATAGAGTATAATTAGGGATGTTATTTGCATCAGTGAACCAATACTTAAAATTTCACATATAACTTACGTGCTGCTATTTTGCTCCATTGATTACCAAACATCTCCTGCAACTTCATAATATTGCTATCCTCCTCTTCAGTCCATTGACCCTTCTTCTGATTCGGTTTGAGACTATTGGTATAGCGTTCACGGCACTGCTTCGCGGTACGGTCCGTCATGTTCTCTGCCAGTTCGGTCCAATTAATCCTCGTGAAACTAGGAGCACTCCCCACCAACTCTGCTAGCTGTTCATCCTCCTCGACGCTCCACCGTTGGGTGGTTTTACGTTCCTTTGGTGCCGTGCCCGTTGGTTCTTCCTTCTGAGCCTTCGCCTCCTCGTCGCCCGAAGAAGAATTGTCCGATCCGGAATGAACATCATATGCCATCGATCGCGTAGTTGGTGGTCGAACTTGCGTGGGTGGCGATAGAGTAATGTTGGCCTTCGTCGCCCTCGTCGTAGTTGCAACTTTATTCTCCATGTTTTAGATCGCGGGACCTAACAAAAATGAGGGGTCTAAAGAATGAATTAAAAATCGTAAGGCAGATGCGAATGATACTGATGACAATGGACACAGCTCTGTGACGGTGAGGAGCGTGGTAAGGATGGTAAGGACGGTCAACAGTGACGATATGGCAGCGCCATGGCTACGACTCACTCGACGAGTAAAAATGAGGAAACGAGATTTTTCGCGACCCCAGGTTCCCGCCTAGTGTTCCCAGGTTCCGCGAGGAGGAAAAGTAGTAATGGTCATCACTGCCGGTTCGTCGTCGTCGTCTACAACACAGGGTGGCGGCGGCGGAGGAGGTGGAGCGACGAATAATACGAATAATAAAAGCACCAACCTCCCACCAGCCGCCAATGCAAAGGAGGAGTGTGGTAAGTACCACACCATATTGCGGACCTCATCCTTCATACTATTCTCTGAAAATGAATTAATTCATCTCCCCCTCACTTTTTATTCCTGGTGATGGTTGTCATTTTTGCCATCATCGTTGGTCGTGGTCGTCATTACATATAACTTATATTAGAAATGAGATACTCTCAACTTGTGGAAGAACAGGAACATAAATTCTCAACCACAACTAATCAAAAAGAATTACTGACGCAGAAATTGCATAGATTACGTTTATTAAAGGATGAGATTGCAAGAGATGATTGGATGTTTGAGAGTTTTGGTAAATAAAGTAAAATGGAAGTGGATGTAAGAAGATTGGGAAGACGCATTCCTAACAATTATGTTAGCAAGTACACTCAATATAGAACAGAGGGAATAACACAACAATGAATACAAGAGATCGCCATGAACGAATGATCAGAAAATCAATGAACACGAATGATCAAAATAGTGAAAATAGTGAAAAGTGTTGTTAATACTTAATGATGGAGAAAAGTAACACGAATACAACAACAAAAGCCTTGATGATGTCAAGCAAAGATCACTATTTAAATATTGCCGTCATTCCATCAAAAGCGCTGTCAAGTACGCAGTCCCAACCCCCCCCTCCCGTCTCTACAACACACTTCTTACAACGACTTGAGTGCGGACATGATTTGAGACACGATAGCCTGTTGCTTTCCAGCCGTATCAGCAAATCCTTGTCCACCCTTCTTCGTATGTATTAGCTTACCAGTCTCGACGATAGTTACCTCGAAGTTACCGGTCGTACCACGATCCATCTTTTCAACTACCTTGATTCGATCGCGGAATTCATTTGTTAATACATCCTTCAACGCTTTCTGTTACATTTGTGGATATTATTACGAAAAAAGTGGTTTGGAAATGACGGCGATGAACAATGACACGTTGGCAGAGCGAGAACGCACCGAATGTTTCCCGTACCCTCATCCACCGCAGTACTGGATCATGATATTAAGCACTTTGGTTCCAACGTTACGGGACGTCATATTTCTATGGAATAGTTCGAAGGCGATTCAAACAAGGGAATAACATTCAAACATCGAAAACGCGCACAAGACTTTTTATTGATCATTCTTATTTCGCCGCATGAACTCTCCCCCCAGCTCCGCCAAGCAACCGAGCAACGACAAGGGTGGCGGTGGACGGGATGGTGGAGGAGGAGGAGGTGGTACCAACAACGAGGATGTTGACATCCTTCGCAAGGAGTATCGCAACATGCAAGCGAATAGGAATGCATTTGCACATGAAAGTGAATTGGTCCTCCGACGACAGCAGGCAACTCTCGACAAGCTACGAGAGGAGAACAAAACTCTCAAAGATGACGTCGCGAGGATACAAACACGTCACATGACACGTCCTATTAATAACTTTGAGCAATCACAGCTCGATCGATTATACCAGGAACTTGACAGGTACTCCAGCCTTGTCGAGTCGGAAAAGGCCAAGGCAGCGGCGACTGAGAATGAAATCACGAAACTTCGTGAGGATATATGGACACGACGTCAGGAGATGGGTGGGGTCAATGCCGCGGCGAATAATCAGCGTGTTGTGGAGAAGCAGGTACGATTACTCGAAAGTCAGCTCGACCAAGCACTGGTGAAGTTCAACAAATGTGTTTCGCGGAACAAACGGTTGCGTGAGGAGATTGATGGTCTGCGTGGGGAGAGGGTTACGTTTGAGAAAGTTTATCGTAAGGTTGAAATGGTAAGTCCAATCCTTCGTATTCCCGCATAGAGCCCCGTCGTATATCATATCCAAACTCGTTCTCGTCTTTCGTTGTCACAGGACTTAAGAGATAAAAAGAAACACATGGCTCTCGTCATCGAGCAATCCAATAAGGCATACGAAGAACGGGATAAGGCTCAGCTCGAGATTGTTGCCATTGAGCGTCTTAATCGTAAGGAAGAAGATTCGTATCACCAACAAATCATGGATCTTGCAGAAGAACTTGAAAAAGTCAATGAGCAGCTATTAAGTTCGACAAAGCGGGGCCAGACCGCGACCGTAATAGATCCGGAAGATGAGGAAAGGACAGCAGCCGAGCGTAGGGAGTTTGCGAGGGCAACCGAGGTGGCTTGTGCCGAGGAGGAATATGCCCAACAGTGCGATGAGAAACTAAGAAGCTACGAAGACGCGTTCCATGAAATATCTACGGCAACTGGAATATCCGATGTGGATGAGCTAGTGCAGGCCTTTATTGAAAACGAGGAGCAGAACTTTTCTCTCTTCCGATATTCGAATGAACAAGCATCGGAAATCGAGCGACTTGAGGACGACATTCAGTCTCTACGTGAGGAGGAGATGAGATACAAGGCATCCGCTAGCGATACACGCAGGGATGACGTCCTCAAATTACAGAATGACATTCATTCGATCGACGAGCTGACGAAAGCTTACGAATCGAAGTGCGAGCGATATCAAAATATAATGGACGAAGTGAAGGATGAGATTAAGGTTTGTTCATCATTTTTCTACTCCTCGTATCGCTATGCATTTTTGAACGATCTTATAAAGACTCATATATCATGTGCTTGCATGTTGTGTTATTGGCAGCTGCTCCTGATTCGTCTTAATTGCAAATTTGACGAAGAGCTGACGTCTGATAACATCCTGCACTACCTTGGCATAGTCGAAGAACGGGCATTAGAAATCGTGTCCAAGTACCTTCGTACGAAGAACGACAGTAACCCGACTACTAGCAATAGCTACGGAGGTAGTACCATGGGCGTCGGGGCAGCAGCGAGGACTGCATCGACCATCTCTGTCAATGCTCCTCGGCTTCTTGACTATTCCAGTGATGATAGTGGCGAAGAGGGTGGCGAGTCGTTGAAACCAGTTCACCGGACAGACATGAACTATTCCAAGATTGCATCTACCATCCCCAGGAGAAAGACTGTTGGGCGACGTGGCTCTATATTTGGTGTGCGTCCTGTGCGGGCCTCCCTTGTCATGAATCCTGAAGAATGAACATTTTTTTTACTCTCAACAGGACTTTGCTTTTGAAAGCAACCCGTTCTTTTCGTTGTCAACAATAAATCCTTGTAAAGAATAAATCCACTATATAATCAATCTGAATTTTTCCTGATATGAATAGGATATTTTAGAGTATTTTTTTGCTTAGGCTGATGTGAGTTTTGAGTTATTATTGCCAACTAGTTGACATCTGTACACAAACATACTGTTGCAGTCAATTACTCATCCATGTCCATAAAAATTGTTAATTGTTCTCTCAATGTACCTATTAGGTGCATTAATGTCAAAATTCCATTCTATTCTGTACTGGGGTGATGTGTCTTAGCCTGATATGCTTGGCCTCAAAGTCACAGTGGTGGCAGTAGGAGATTCTCTTGGTTTTACCATTGGGTTCTATGTTACATATGATTGAGACCCCACCCACTTCATACTCTTATCAAGTCTACTTCATACATAAATGATGTATTTCAGCACCTTCTATTGTGGTTATGGGTCATAAGGATGCAACCCCTCACTATGATATCTAACCTGAGATGGATGATTGTGGGACAATTTGTGTGGAGAGACAAATGTTACAGCCTTGAATTCTATATTTTTCTTAATTTACTGCTGCATTCCCTTGCTGCTGCTTTTAACATCATGGAAACCTAAAATGATAAAAGTGGATTCATGTAGTAAAGGTGTAACAATCTTAGTCTTCTATTTGATCGATTCCTTGTAAGCAAACACAGATCTTTTCCTCTTTCTATCAGACATCTTATCATTAGGCACACCTCCGTCTCCCAACGTTGATACTCGCATGTTAGTTTACTCAATTCCTCTTGTCATCTCTTTCCCTCTTTGTATCAGACTTGACACATTGATGATAGGAGTGAAGCATGGGCATATTCCACCATCGCATTGTTGAATAAATTATATTCAAATGTTTGTGAAGAGGTTGATTGTCAAACTGTTGAAGAGGGAATGCCAACACCTCTGGTATTAGCTCCACGGGAACATTTGCAAGATATGTGAGTAGAGAATCCTTGTCTTGCAAGGCAAGTACAATTTTCTCCGTTCGTTCCAACTCAATCAATCTGTCAATACCTCTGTCAATACCTCTGACCAAGCTCTCATTCGTCTGATGTGAGAATAAAAACAATCTTTCCAATGTGTGATTGGATTCTGATATGGCATTCAAGCTTGAGCTGTCATAGACACTTGTGAGTAGTACCTTTACACCTATGGATGTCAAATTATTTCTCTCTAGATCCAGATGACTCAGATTCGTGTTCCTCTTGAGCGCTTGCGAGATGAGTATGGCATCATCATCATTCAAGCGATTATGATCAAGGACAATGCGACGAATGGGTGGATTATCCTCAAGATACTCGGCAATTTTGACCACCCCCACTGAGTCGATATTGTTGTCGATGAGGTTGATCCATTTAACGTCAGACTGTAGTATGACCAAGAGTATTTCTGGACTACTTCCAAGGTCACAGTGAGTCAAATCAAGATAATTGATGCAAGTGTGCGACCTTAATGATCTGGATAGGCAACGGGCCGAATCCATGATATCAATCCGATTGTGACTGAATGTAAGATTACACAACTTGGAACTAACGTCCACTAACTCTGAAAGAGATCTGATGCCCTCACCGCAAAGATTGGCGTTGTCGAAATAGAAACTGGTACATGAATTAGTGGCTCTTCCGCTAACAAACATGGCAACTAATGCAGCGAGGCGCTCCTTCTTCATTTCCACATTCTCAACATAAATGCGTTTAATTTTTGAGGCTCTCAGGCAGATTTTTGCTTCAAGTTTATTCCAATACTCATCTAAGACGGGTTCATGCCAAACAATTGGCATTTCCCAATTTTCATGACGATTGTGTCTCAACTCCAGATTGAAACTATTGTCACGCGTCACCGAGTCAATGCAGCTCTGCAGCTGTCTCTTCAAATTCTTCAGTCCAATTCGATTTCTTTCTCTCCAATTATCGGTTTTTTTATACGACGCCTGCGTGGGCCTAATACCAGGTGAGGTTGCACCTCGATCGTAACTGAGCTCATCGTCAAATTCATTGTCGTAGTCGCCATTATGAAACGTACGCATGAATTGTTCCACAATTTCATCAATGACGACATCATCGTCACTTCCACTACTATCTTCATCGTCGTAGTCGCCATCCTCCTCCGCGTCGTCATCATCCCCCAAATCACCCATGTCATCGCCCTCACCACTCTCATCATCTATCTCATCCTCCTCCTCCAATTCTTCGAAAGTTACAAGAATCTCCTCATTGACACTTCCGGTATCCTCCTCGTCATTGTCATCATTGTCATCGTCGTCATCGTCGTCGTGACTTTCCGCCTCATCATCAACCACCATAACATCATCATCATCGTCGTCGTCACTATCCATCTCCGCAATTATTCCCTCGGATAGAAAAGTAATAAGAGGGATTTATTGCGGGAACACTCCTCAATTTTTTCAGAAACCGAAAACCGAAGCATGACGATAGCCGACGAACCTCATCCTTTATCGGCGGCTGCGATGGTGGACAATGCAGCAATCCTAACCGAGCTTCGAACGGAACTGTCATCATTGAATCGTGTGTCACATCGTCTTGCCATGACGGATGGTGGTCCAACACTTGAACGTGTACTAAATTTGTTATTGCCGCGATTGCTACGCCGGGTAGGCAAGAATGATGACGAACGACGACGATGTGATCATGCTCTTACGTCACATAACAACAATCACAGTAACATCAGTTCTGGAAATAATAAGCGTAAGAGTCCAGTTCCTGTTGATGGCGTAGTACTCGATGGAATTATTGCAATGGAAATTGATGAATCAACTCAGCTGCAGATGATGGACGCCATGCGCGATGCAATACATGACAAGTTGATAGAAATGCTTGGACATGCCATGAAACGCGTACGCGAGGATCGGAAATGCAAATTGCCATGTATGGCGATATTGGAATCACTTATCCCACCGGCTCATTTTGTAGTGACAACAACCACCAGTGAAGAACTTCTCTACTCGGACAAGGCTGTTGATGGAACTACATCAAATCCACTTGCAATTAATCTTGGTATGGCATTTTTAACACTCGGGATCAATCGTTGTTCGGCATCAGAATGTGCGTCACTCCTTCCTACGTTGTTGAAATTTATGGGACATACACTTGATCGACGACGTGGTTGTGGTGCTGACGACGAAAGTAGTGTCGGTGTTGGCCATTTGACAGATACGGGTGGAGCAGCACGTCATGATAAGGCATGGCACTTGGTATTACGATGTCTGGAATCTATCGGTACATCTACAAAGGATGTAGACTTTTCTGGACGAGTAGTATTAACTCCCGCTTCAGTGGTGGCATCTCCCGATGAACAACTGGCGATGATTACCTCCCTCCGAGAAACGACACGTTTAATCCAATCCGATACAATTATAGCAGCGTCATTATTTGATCTTTTCATTGACGTCCTACTATATACACCAGTTCCAGCATCATCAAGTCTTGTACCGGCCGGTCTCTCGGAATCATCATATACTCGTCTTATTGGTGGTGCTGCGTCAGAACAGTCCGGTGGGTGTACAAGTTGGAAGGAGGAATATGCATCTGTGGTGGGATTACGAAAATTGAAGCTAAAGTTATTGGATTTAATCGCACCATGTAGGTTGCATGCATTGTTCTTGCGAGAGATGAAGATCATTCCTGATAATAATGATGCCTCTTGTGAAGGAAAAGGACCTACCAATGATAATGACGGCGGTAGCATGGGGATGTCACGCACAGTAGCATTGATGGTACTACTCACTGGAGATACTGATCCTAATGTACGTGACAAGGCCGAGTCTTACTTACGCTCGCATATGGACACTTATCGAGGAAAAGATGTGGGCAGTCTAGAGTCTGTGCATGATGCTCTTCTTGGAAATTCGGTGGCTCTGACACATACAATTTTGACATTTGCAATTGGCGGTACCATGTCAATGGGCATTGAACGGACGCTTCGGTCTCAATATTCTCGTAATGTAGGGATTCTTGGATCCAATCTCGGGCTGTCATACCATACCCCAACCGACGGTGATTGGAAGGTTCTCCTTTCATGCTCTAGAATGAGAATATCTGAATCCACGGCTACACCGGCATTGAAATTTGTGGCTAAGATGCTTGATGACAACCCCAAGATCTTCCACGTGGGATTGGATGCAGATCTTGACGAGGCTGATTCCGCAGCCATCTTGATTGGGACTTTGATCCTTACAATAGTTGGTGATTTGCATCGACCTGGATCATCGGCATCACCAACTCTCGAGTCAGCCGCAACCTTGTTGAACTCCTTGTGCGTGCGTCTTTCTTTGTTTTACGACGCTAGAGTACGATCGAGATCGAATGTCTCCGCGTCGTTGGAACGACTTCGGTCTTTGTTAGCTCGATCCGTAAAACAGGCATGCGCTGTTCTAGCGCCTACGTCGACCGGGGAATCTACCTCACTTGCAAACACTGGCACAAGGGCCTCCGGCATTCAGGCTGACATACGTGATAAATGTTATGGCGTCATTTGCACCCTGGCTCGTTCAGTCTTTGCTCTTGATGAAAATTATGCGTTATTCAATATTGGTGTCTCTAATGGAAAATTATGTACCTCGACTGCCTCACTACTCTTTGGCTGCTCATCGAATGAGGTTGAAATGCTGAAACCTCGAGCGACCTCGGCACTGGATGCATTACTTGGTGCGACAGTACGGGTAGTAAAGTTCCTCGTCGAAAAAGAAAAGGCTCTTGATATTCAGAAAGAATTAGCATCGGCGATGGTGATTGACAATCCTTGGGCGAATATTAATGATTCGATACCCAGTGAGAGTAAGGAGACGAAGAAGGATATCATTGGCGCGGACAGTCTTTCAAGGTCGCTCCTCCCATTGCTATGGAATGCGGCTAGACGGAATCAACCAAAATCATCTCGTCTTGCTTCGGCACGATGGACAAGTGACCTGCTACTCCGATTGGATGATTCGAGTGCATTCCACCTGTTATGCTTCTTGTCTGGCGACGACGATGCGACCGTATCTATGATTGCCAAACAAGGTCTTGGTGTCGAGAAGTCCATGGGGGAGGATAATATCTTGAGTATAGATTTAATCTCACCGGGAGGAGGCGACCAAGATGAACGTGTTGCATTTAGTGTACTAATGAGTGTCATTGTTGGATCAAATTCATCGTTGAATAGTTGGCCAACGTATTCCAGCTTTCCTGTGATTGCCAGGGCAGTTACTCTTCGATTCCTCCTGCAGTCGCTTTTCAGTGAAGTAAACTTTTATGGGGATGAAAATGACGGATTAGCGCTTAAAGAATTCGTGGTATTAATCCTCAGCACTCTGGCGACGTACAAGGGCCGTTCACTCTCGAGAGATGAGACCGATCTAATTGACGAATGTGCTATTGCTCTAGCAAGTCTCACGTCAACGTCGAAGGAAGCTAGATTGCTCGTGGCGGAACGAGATTGGGTTGCCGACGGACAATTTAGTTTTGGAGATATTCCAAAGCAGGCTATGTCATCGAGTTCGTCAAAAGCACGGGTGAGTGAAGTTTCTCCTGCGATTTTTTGTTGAATTCATGATGCGTGCTTACTTGTTATTTGATTATCACTTGCAGCGTCATCTTTCAGAATCGATGGGTCATCTGTATGAAGATCATTCATTGTGGATTGACTCTCCTTCAACCAATACTTTCTCTATCTCCAAATGGATTGAGCGAAGTGGCCTAGCATTTGGTGCAAAAGCATGTCATGAAAAGCTCAAAGTGATGTTTGAGTCGAGTATTAATGTCGGTGAACTACACGGTGCAGCGTTCTTAGGATCGTCTGCCGTTCGCGCCTTACGTCTCGCAACTAATGAACAAAATGATGTTGACTCACCAAGTGTCTCTGATTGCTGGGACAACTGCTGTGGTATCGTCTCACTGCTTGGTAAAGGAATCGGGCACGGTGATGTAGCTATTGCCAACGCCTGTTCCAAATGTGTCATAATTGCATTTTCTTACCATGATAGAGATGCACCGGCTTTAAATCGTCGTTTATTTGATGCCATTGCAGTCGTAATTGATTCGATGAACAGTGCTTTGAAGAAGTATTCTTCGATTGATCATGCAGATCCTACACGGGTTTCTGCCCTCATTCAGGCATCGGGGTTACTACTTGCAGCGTCTACTTCTGGAGCTGGGTTTACAAAAGGCACAAGTATGATTGATCTTGGTCCAGCTCGTCTTCAATGCACTGAAGCCTTATTTGCTGTACTGGGTTCACCGGTCTATGGCAAAGATGATCAGCTGTCTCTTGGCGTCGGAGAAGCTCTCGTGAGATACTCAGATGCATTAGGAGGGGGAGAGTGGACTTCGGAAGTCTCTAATTTGAGGGAGGGGCCATACCAAGAATCTTATGGATTTACGCTGCCTCCTCATCAACATGTTCTCTATACCCTTTTTCGTCGGGAGACTCTCAGTACCAATCCTGTCAAGAGAAATTCGTGTGCCTCTTGTTTACTAGCGCTGGTAGGACACGCATCACGTATGTCAAATATTGACTCATCGTATGTACACAGGTCATTTGTTCGAGAGATTTGGAAGTATCTTTCTCTGTTTCAAGAGACATTTATCAAACTACTTGCAGACCCAAAAAGCAAACATTTGTCAAGGGAAAGTTGTTGCCGTGGTTTAGCTGCATGTCGTGGTCTGGCTGCGGAGTTGAAGACATCAATCGACGTCAACGGTGTGAAACAGAGCCGTGTTGAGTTGTTGAACGATTCTTTGCTAAAGGCGTTTGGTACCACGAACCACGGTGGATCATTAATGCAAGAGACAGAAGCACAGGCAGCCCAGCGACGAAGTGAAGTCGCGGGCGATTCCGATGTTAACGTTCAAGATATAGTGGATGTTGGTGGTGCGGCTGGAATGTCTGAGGCAACACTTGGTGCTTATCGAGAAATGGCGAGCGCTGCTTTAAGCCTTGGGCAAGTAGACGTGCTTTACTCATTAATGATCCTTTCAACGAATCATCCGGTGTGGCTTTTGCCTGATGTGAGGGATCGGTACAGTGCAAAAGCTTTGCTAGGCAAAGCAGAGGGTGGAAGTGTAGAGGAAATTCGAGTGTCACTGCGGCCTCATTTAGGAAAGCTCATTCCGAAGCTTCTGCGGGCATGCAACGATCCAAATAAACAGACACGAGAGCAAATGAATGCACTATGGATCTCATTGACAGGTGGTGGCAGCGAGAGTCGAGCTCTTATATCTCAAAATTTGTTGCCAACTATAGATATTCTTATCCAAGATGCAGGTTCAAAGTTGTGGCGGGCAAGGGTTGGAGCTTGCGGGGCACTGGCGGATGTCATAGTTGGACGAAGTTGGAAGGAGCTTGGTGGTGGAGGGATAGAAATAGACGATGTAGGAATTGCTACAAAAGCAACTGCTTCCATTCGTCTCCTACGCTTGTGGAATATAACAATGAGAGCGCTTGATGACGTTCGGACTGCTGTTCGAGAACGTGGTGATGCACTGGGAAGAGGAATGCGTGCGTTGACAATCAGACTGTGTGACCCAAAAGCAACAAATGTCACGCAAGAGAGCGATATTTATCTCAGTAATGCTCAACGAAAAGAATATGAAGTTGAATGTCAAATTTCAGCCGAATATGCAGCAACGGTGTCGATGGGATGGTTGGTCAAGTATGGTTTAAACCAAGCATGTGCTGAGGCTACTGGAATTTGTGTCTCATCGCTGCTTGGTATTATAGATATCGCAGCACCTTCTATTCTCCAACCTGTTCTTGGAGATCTAATTGGCTCTCTATTGATAGCTCTATCAGGCCTTGAACCAGCTGCTCTTAATTACCTACAGGTGCGTGCATCTGGCAACGATGCAAATTCTCAAGGCACGTCATATGATCAATTAGAGCGAATGAGGATCAATCTTGCTCTGAATGGTCCGATTGCCCAGGCGTTGAATAAATGTCTCGACATGGTACAGTTTGTTGACATCGAAGCTCAAAAGAAGTTGATACCCGAGCTAGATTCCGCACTAAGGAAAGGAGCAGGATTCGCAACACGCGCTGCGACGGCTGATGCTGTGAATACGCTATCTGGTAAATGCCCCGCAGCATTTTTATTTCCAGGCTCGTCTATGACAAATCCGACAGTTCGTCTGTTTCGAGCTATTTATTTTGCATCAGAACGTGAACGTGGAGTTACTGCCAAGGATAAGATGACGCATGCACTAGGCTCATTGGCCGAGCTCGTTCCCGGACCTGCAGTGAGAACTTTGGCCCTTAAGGCGTGCGAACGGTACTGTGAATCCTCTGGTAGCAACAACGACCCGTCTGTTAGGAGAGCGGCTGCAGCCACCATACGAGCGATTGTTGTAAGAGCGTCGAATCATATTGCAGATGGTGGACCGAAGGATATCTGGGTCAGAAAAGTTCTACCCGTGGCTTTTCTGGGCAGGCACGATAAAGATGCAAAAGTTTCACAGTCGTGGAATGACGTTTGGGATGAGGGTGGAGCAGCTATTCACTCGGAGCACGATGGCGTATTTGGAGTGCTACTTCAGGAGAAACTGCTCCCTTATATCGTCAAGGCATGTGTATCATCTTTGCAGAGCACATCTTGGGCCAACCGAAAAGCGGGATGTGCAGTCATTGTAGAACTCACTACAGCTAACATCTTGGCTCCTATTTCCAGGTCAATAAATGACGACTTTTTACCATCTGGTCCAGAGATTGATCGCATGAAACAACGTGCAAATGCAAGCAGTGTTCTTTTATCTCAGTGCGTGAAAGTTATTGCGCGTAGACGCATATGGGAAGGGAAGGGTGATGTTGTAAATGCGGCAACATTGATTGCTGGAAAATGGTCATCTGTGGCACCTATCAAGGCCTATCGATCAATAATTTGGCCAGTGATTCTAACGAAGGACCAGCAGGATGATTTGTTTGACGGTGATGACTGGTTTACACGTTCAGACGAGAAAATTGATGATGTAAATGATGATGTAGGTGGTGATGATGTAGTCATTATGACCGATACAATGAACGCTGAGGAGAATGATGTACTGGATATGAAAGAAGATTATGAAACAAGTCCTGAAGAACAAATCAATTCTTCCGAAAATGAGGAAAACAACACTGAAGCCAATTCCGCAAAGCAATTGATCATGAGTGGTTTTTGTAGAGTGCTTCTGGACCAGTCTCTGAAAGTTACGACAAATACTTCCACGGATGATGTTTTGTCATATAAAGTAGCGGCATTGAGCGGCCTTACATCACTGTTGACATCTGTAACGCCAACAATTAGATCAACATCATACCAAGACACAGTTGATTTTCAACACTTTATGTATGACTTAGTCGGACCAAGGTTATTTTCGTTCATATCAGACAATCAGGATAGCACTGCACCCGTGCTAATCGCAAGAGCACTTGAGTGTCTTGCGGCGGCCATGTACAGCGGGATAGGGAATACTTCAGACGATGTACAATCGTATGACGATCCATGTGTACTGCTGAGATTCTTTGCAGAGTCCACCACAAAGCAACCAGCTTGGACAGTGAGGCAGGCTTCGGCACTTGCAGCATCAAGCCTTGTTGCCTATATGCCATCTGCAACATTGCGAAGAACTGAGTCGATTAAACTAGTCCTTGACTGCTCAAATGAAACACTCAAGGATAAAAAGTTTTGGAAGGTTCGGCTTGCAGGTCTAGAATTGCTCCATTCTCTTGTAAGTCGTGTCGGCAATCAGAAGATGAGTGTAGTCGATCCCGAGAAGCAGCTAATTTTGGAGGCAATTCTTCCATACAAGGAATTAATCATCGGCGTTGCTCGTAAGAGTCTGGCAGATAATGAGTCTCAAGTAACTGCTGCCGCGAGTAAGATCACGCAGACTATGGCGTGGTGGCCATAAATTAGATATCCCAAAATAGAATTGTACATCTAATATATAGAATATTCGTGCAATCATTAAAGTTTACTTCTATGCTTTTAGTTGAGATGTGGGAAAACTGCTAAATAGTGACTGTGTTTTGCTTTGCCATTCACTTGGGAAATCGTTCATTCGCTGCAAGGATGAAGATGGGATTCAATGATGTCGAATGCGGTCCGAAACGTGTCATTTCTTTCAGATATATAACATCATGTTCGTCAGAAGAAAAACCAGGACACGTCGCTTCCAACAAGATAATCTGTCTTCATAAACAGTGAGCCAATGCAACAATTTCGGGTCCTCCACCCCATACATTGACTTGTTGCATTTCAGATAAGTAATTACAACAGGACAAGCCATATAGACTAGCTGCATTGCTCAACAGCGACAATACAGTTGCGGTATCACCATTCGTTGTTATGATTGATGTATTATTTGCTATCCCTTCTCTAAGTGTATTGACAGCGAAATCTCGAAGCTTGAATGAATGGTGAATCACGTTGGATTGGAGTGGTTGGACATTCGTGATTTGGTCGAACAAATCTCCGGCAGCAATAGCCTGGAAAAGGCATGAACCATCCCCTTGCACTTGTCGTATTCGTACTGGTATAGATGACTGGGTAACATTATTTGGGTAGTCTAGTAATAGATGAAAGCATCCTGAGACGAACCAATTAACTTTTTCGAGTGCTGCAATTGATGTCAAGTGAGATTGAATTATGCACAATTTAAGAAATGCCGAAATTGTCATCCATCGTAAACAGTTAACAATGACAAATTTACATTCTATTCGTGCAAACAGAGTAATAGATGCCACAGCAACAGCTGTCGAAACTAATGATACTTCAAGTATGAACCGTCGAATTATATCTAGTCTTGAACGTGAAGTGTTTGTTCTTGGAAGACGTCGTCGTTGTTGTTGTTTGTGAAACGCCCCAACACATCTCTTTTGTTGTTGCAGGTGTAGACCATCGTTTTGTACATCGACTTTGGAAAAAATAGTCGTAGAATAAGAAGGTCTTGCCTTGTAGTAGATGCATGGATGATTACGTTGTGTAAGAAAATACGTCGATGCGATAATAAAAGCGTGCGACGGCACCATGCCGCATCATTCTATAATTTTCCCCTCATCGCCTTTCTTTTTGGCGTGTTGAATTATCCAAAACACAAAACACGACTTTGGCACTTTGGCCACCACATCGGCCTCCACATCGGCCTCCACATCGTTCGTTGGTGGAGCGGACTGAAGATCTCCTCTTATTGACTATTGCATGAATGTCATGTCACTTCTGCACTGTCCTCGATAATATTTTTGAGGCTTCAATCCCCTCGGAGCATAGGAATAATATTATTCGGCAATAGTTGCAGTAGTACAAATATATTATCACTCTTCGCGAAGTACGAAAGAGCCAATCCTCGACCAAATTTCACACTTCCGTTTGCCGGCCGTACGAAGGCTGCGCGGCTGCTAGGTACACATCATCACATTGGATGCACATGTCAACTTGAACATAATACGAAAAGATAGTAGTAGAGAGCGTTGTTGTGGGCATAGATTAAGGCGTCGTCCCACCCCCCAAGCAGGGTTCAGTTGTTATATATTCAAATAAGTAGGGGAGGAAGAGAAGTAAGGGCAAACTAGGTTAGGCAAAAGAGTAAAACATATGAAGTTTCATTTTCGTCATCATGTAGCGCAGGAGGATAGTATGTGCAACCTCCTGAACGGGGTAAATTCGTATAATAATGAAGACAGCAGTAAAGCACCAAGAAGTGGTTGTAGTAATCATATGAATCGGGAGGTGGCACGGACATACTCCACTGAGGCAGACTGTGGATCATCATCACCATCATCAAGCTTTGAGGAAGAGAAGAAAGACGAGGACGATGTGGATGGGGAGGTGGGCGAGGATGTTGTTCGTCCCAAAGGTTTCTTTCGTCTGAAGGGAGGGCGACGACCAGGACAACGACAAAGACGAGGCACCAAGGATAATCAACTAACAACCTCTTGCTCCACATCGGCTACTACTGCTGCTGCTGCTGCTGCGGGGGGCGAATGTTGTAGCAGTAGTGATGATGAGCCACCACAAGTTAGCGGCGCGGCAGCCATAATACCTCGTAGAAGAGGTATTGCTTCTGCAATTGCATTACATAGTAGACCTCCACGTATGCGCAGGACACAGTCATTACCTAATCAAATACCTCCCCCAGTAATATTGACAAATAATGATAGTATTATCCCTACCAACACAGAGGATACTAATACTTGTACTATCCAACAATGTCTGTCTGATGATGGTGGTATACTAATCGGAATTGGCACTACTAATCGTCATGAGCGACATGTTACCTTTACCTCTGTACAAATACGTGAATATTCCACCATACTTGGTGATCATCCATGTTGTCCGTCGGGACCTCCTTTATCATTAGGGTGGACAATGGAACGTGAAGATCAAGTCGAGTTTGAAACATATGAGTCTGAACGTGAACCATGGAGAGTACGAACGAAGGAGGAATTACGGTTAGATGGTAATGAACGACGGGGGATACTTCGTAGTTTAGTTGTTAGTGGTGGTGGTGGTGGTAGTGAGGGTCACAATGCTGCAATATCATCTGCCATTATCTCCGCCGCCGTTGCTACCACACCGGCCGATGACGAAGGAATCTCATCAAGCTGGTATGTTGGTGGGGATGGACGAGGTGATATTGACAATGACATTGAACCGCAGGCAATAATACTTCGTAGCCAGGAGGAGGGGAAAGGCAAGGGGGATGATAATATATGTTGCTGCATGTACTCTGAGGAGGAGATTCGTAAGGCAGAGCGTAAATTGACGAGAGAACGTGCGTGTAATAGTCGTGCTAATCGTAGGATGAATCGTGGTTTCTTTCGACCACTGAGTGATGAGGAGCGTGATCGTGGTACGACGGAGGTCATCATCGACCCCTCCTTTATGGATGAGGATAATATTATGGTAGGTGACATCAGTATAGAGAATTTGGGAGAAGGAGCACGTCTCGGGCCGCTGGTACAACCGGACGAGGTTCTCCTTGAGCCCATCCAAGTTGAGCTAGCATCACATATAAAAGAGTAATAGTTGAATATGACAACCGTTATTTTAAATACAATGAAAACTGCTTCGCTCGGGCTTTTGGAGGTGCCGGTGGTACGTGTGAATGCCGGGGGGGGATGCCCCCCCGGACCCCCCCTCTGTGGTGACGTCACGGGCCCTCCCCCTTTCTTTGTTTTCTCAAGAAAAGATTTTTGGCGAATCAAGGCGAATGAGCAGGATAATATTTTTGGCGAGGGCGTTAAGAATTACAAGAAACCACATAAAAACCCAACAAACAAATGGCGGGCTTAGTTCCACTTGTATGCACGTGAGAGCGTGACAGGAGACAGGAGACAGGACATTAAGGGCTGCCGGGCTTTAGGAGTACCTCCAAAAGAATGAAAACTGC
>Ga0247834_1004319_pt1 | contig 18130 bp, 13 predicted proteins | sample LaCruzMarch2015__8_FD_187118 | JGI IMG/M metagenome (GOLD analysis project Ga0247834, IMG submission 187118) | Freshwater microbial communities from meromictic Lake La Cruz, Castile-La Mancha, Spain - LaCruzMarch2015_12m | ecosystem: Environmental > Aquatic > Freshwater > Lake | place: Spain...
CTGGCTTGCCATGCTTCAATATGCCCAATCCACTTCATTGATAATGCCATCGGTATTCCCCATCCAAAAGGGCAAGGATGACAGGTCGTATCAGGTTTGCGTAGGTGGGCGGGTTAGACGTTTACAAAGGTAATTTGATTTGCCCACGCTTAGGCGCAGCGGTTGATTTTATCGTCGAAGATGAAAATATGCGCGAAGTCGCCGATTGGATAGCGGCAAACACGCCGTTTGACAGGCTGTATTTTTATGGCGAAGACCGACCCGTGCATGTAAGCTTTGGGCCGGAATTTAAGGGGGATTATATTGAGATGGTTACAGTGGAGACCGGAAAACAGATTCCACGTAAGAGATCAATTCAGCTCAATCAGGTACCCAATGGATAAGGTAGTCTGATTTCTGCATAATCGCCTATAAAGGGTGGTAAAAAGCCGTTATTTATAAGCAAGCTATTTACCGTTGCTTGGCTTACTTGGAAATGCTCGGAGGCATCTTCAATAGCGGATTCCGAATAATCATTCTTTAAGAAATCCTGTAACGCATTGATAGGGCAAAGAAATTCAGCAGCAAATGCACGTTGATATTGTTGCCTTGATGTAGCCAAATCGGTACTGGCCAGCCATTTTTTGTCAATATCATTTGTGAAAATGTAATCACTAAGCAGACGCGCCAATTCAAAACGTTTAGCCATAGGATGCTTTTTCCGGGGTACAATTTTGAGCTGATTAGCATTACAAGGAACAGCTATCGCTGCGGGCTTGTAAGCATTGGGAGGCGTCCATTGTTCGACAGCAGAAGCTGATAGCCCCAATAAATCATAAAGTTGCTGGTTTTCTATCACATCACCCTGTTTACTTAGCGATGCCCATAATTCACGGGCAACGGCAACGGCATGTTGCCAAGGCGCGGCTTTTGTGGATTTGGATTTTTGTAACGAAGGTATATTGGGTGTTGCCGTCAGACCAAGGCTATTAATCATTTCCTCAAGCGCATTCAGAGAAGTGTCGCCGATAATCTTGCCATAGAGCGGCGCAAGTTCGGCAAGTGCTTCAGCCCCCATCTGTTGTTCTAGTGCTTGAGCTTTGCTCATCATAGCTTCTGAACACTCATCAGGCTCATAACCTAATTGGGCTTCAAGGCGGCGATAATTGAAGTTTAGCGGATCGGCACGTTCTTCTTCTACTGCCAGCCAGAGATGCCGTAAGTCAGTATTAGGACAGCCAACAGCATCCAGGCGGCTGAGTACTGATGCAATAAAATCGTCCACGCACTTCTGAAATTCGGCTAATTGGATGGAAATAGGCTGTGTCAATCCGTTCAAATATCTCACCGATTGCTGAATATTTCCATTCGATGGCTTTGCCCAAACCTTCATTACTTCACCGTCCGATGCAAATATCACGGTAGGCCAAACAAAACCATGATTAGCCGCACCCATTTCATGCGCCATACGCCAATCAATCAAGGGTGACTGCTCACGCACATGAGGCGGTAAAATTTCAAAATTGAGCCGCCACCAAGACGATGCCAACCACATCGCTAGCGGATAGGCTGATACCAAAACAGATTCACGAATGGTCTTAGCCCAAATATCTTCATTTTGCATGAGATTAATATTATCGATATGCAATGCTAGATTAGTCATGGTATGAAGGATTTCCGGTTCATCGTCTCCGGCGGCTACCCAGTCATGAGTAAATTTAAATAACGTCATTGGGTTTCCATAATCTAATTATCTCGGCTGCTAGAGGGTCTGATTCTGGCATTGGGTAGCCGTGATAAGAACCTGCTTGTGGATTTTCAAGCTGTGCTTCCAATGCCATGCCGTTTGCAGCCACAGCCCAAATATTCTGGGGCCATTCACCATTAAAACGCTCGCTGACAAGTCCTTGCCTTAAACCGGACTTAAGGTGTTCAAGGGCAACCTTTCTTGAAAAAATACTCACGGAATCGCACAGTGATTTTCCTGGTCTTGGTCCGCTTGGGGGCGTAAGGCCAAAATCCCCTGGATTCTTCTTATGTTCGGGGTTACCGCCATAGTCAACCCGATCAGCTAGTTTTGAACAATCTTGCAATTCGGATTCTGTCAGTTTTTTGATTTTCCGCTTTTGATTGAACTGTTGGGTTCTTTTTTTCATTTTTTCTATTCAAATAGGCTTAATAGGAAAACGTAATTTAAGTGTTTGAACTATAACAGGCATGGGCTAAAAACAAAAATACCTTCAACAGCTGGCCGTCAGCAATTTAATAAACCCTCAACTCCGCCGTAAACTCATGCGGGTCTAATTCAGCCAATTGCGTCCTGACTCTTGCTCTTAAATCCTTCGCCGGATTCAACACATAAGCTTCATAATCAGGATGGTCAGGATTGAGCAGCAATAATTTTGATAATGCAGTAGCAAGGCGAGACACAGCCTTAACATCGCGGCTATCGCCTGTTAGGTTGGGTGGTTTACCGAACGGGAATTCGGCGAAACTGACTGTCCGCAATTGATGAAGGTATTCGCCAAACACATCGGCTTTTATGCCAAAACCTTGAGCGGCGTTTTGGGTTTCAAAGCGCGGGATTTTCCAACCAGGAATAATGCCGTGAAAACGATCCATTAAGGCGCTTTCATGAAACATGTCCGGCAAATGGCGGATATAGTCGCTTTGCCGGGGCAAACCTTGATACAACTCAATATTCGCCAATACAATCAACCCACATTCACTGGTGATTTTGTCGTTGCCGATGCTGAAATGACCTGATTCTAAATAGTCTTTAAACTTGGCTTGAATGTCGTCTTCGCCCTTAAAGCTAATCGACTGGCCTTCATCGAGCACCAATAAATCATGGCGGCCTAATAAACCCACTTCCTTGGTGTTTAGGTTTTTAAATAGTTGCGCTTGGGTTAATGCGCCGCCGCTGTTTAGCCAAACATAACGGCTTAAGTTTGAATAAATGAACGATTTGCCCGTGCCTTTGGGGGCCAGTTCCATTAAATTCAGGTTGTTTTGCAATAGCGGTAACAAACGCAAGATGACATGGTTTTGCTGGTCTTCGTTATAAGCAGCGGGTTCGTAGCCCATTGTTCTCAGCAACAGGGCAATCCATTCCCGCGTGGTAAATTCTTCCCGCGCTTTTACCAGCTGTTCAAGCCGAACTTTACCCGATTGCATAGGGTGAAATTCGGTCAGTTCAATCACGTTTATTTTGCCTTCAGGCCGAACAAACAAACGCCCCGCACCCCATTGACCACCTTCTAGTAAGATTTGGTTGGAGTTTAATACTTCATCCGAAACGCGAGCATTACGTTCATCCAAACAAGGAATCGTCAGTAATTTTTCGCTTTTTTTAATGTCTATGCGGACATCAAAGCGATCCAGCAAAACAATCGATTCACCAGTCTGTAAGCGGTATTTGATTTTTTCTTTTTCATTTTTGGCGGGCAAATGCCGACTCATAAAGTCGGTGATGGCCTGATAAATTTCTGCATCACTTTGATCTGGCTTTTTAAAGCGGGAAATCAGCCATTCCTCAACGAAACTGGGAATGGTGCGTTTTTCACGGATTTTTAAGTGCCGGACTAATGCCTTATCAATGGTCAATTCACCGAAAGCGGCGGCAATTTTTGCGTCGAGTTGTTGCGGGTCTATAGCTGTCAAAACATGTCCTCAAAACTTTGCGTGCCTACATCTTTTTCAAGCAATGATGCGGGGAAATTAACGTCGATGAATTTATTAAGCTGTTCGTTTGCACCAGAACGGAGGTAAGAAATAGCCAGTTCCATTTGCACCAATCCTTCTTGTTCATTAATGCAATTAAACCGTAATACCACTTTCTGGCTTTTATTGACACGCAAACTGTCCACTGTTTCGCAACCTGAAAAACTCGCATCATTGATTTTAATCTGAATATCGTTTGCGGCCACATTTGAAGCCAGCAATAAATCAATTTGCCAGCATTTGTCACCAATGCGTTGAGCTTGCTTATTTTCAAGGCTAACGTCAATGTACGTTTTAGCAGGTTTGGGCGTTTTAGTCGTTAACGTAATGAAAGGAATCAGCACTTCTTCGGGCGTTAAGCCGCCGTGGGCAAGATGCCCGTCAGTGGTTAAACGCCAGCGTTGTTTGGGGATGAGATAATTGTTGAAAAGCACAAAATTAGACGGGATTTCGGTGACTGGTGATTTGAGCTTAAAAACACGATCTTTAATGTCGCCAAACGATTCGCCACGGTAAATTTTTTGCGTGACGGTCATCCCGTGATCAGCGGTAATGAAAAACACAATGTCACGCCCTAACACCTGCGCATCTTTAGTTAAGCTTTTAATTTTAGTTTTTATCTGATGGCTAATCGGCTTCAAATCGTTGCAAAGCTTTTCAAAATTAATGCCCTTATGCAAGCGGTCGTCCAGTTCATTTTCAAAAATGACGAATAATTTAGTGTGTGCGTCCAAATTTTCATTTTTTGATTCGCGCCAACTTCGCGCAACTTTTAACGACTGCGCTTCGGGTAAAAAAGCCTCGTAAGTTTCCCGTAACGCGGCTTCTTGGTCGTTAGGCAGTTGATGGGTAGGCTTTCCTGTTAGCACCGCCATTTTCCCCACTTCGGTTAAAGTCGGAATAGGTGCAAATAAGATTTCAGAAATCAATGTCAACTGTTCCTGTTGCCTGAGTGATTCCAGTTCAGCCAGCAATACATCCTGATTCAACGCCGAAAGCGCATCGACCATTACCACAACGACTACGTAATTATCAGCTTGCAGAAATTTAGTAATTTATTGGCTACAACGTAACCAATAGGATTCAGAGCGTGAAATTCGTGCGGTTTGTGAAAGCAGCCAATCGGTAAAACTGCCGTTAATGGTTTCGTCGAGTGTTCGCTTGTACGAAAACGCATGGCGGCAATACTCAAAATAACCTTCACTCCATGCCAACACATCTTCTACGCTGGCGGAATTAGCAAGCAAAGGATACGAGGTTTGTTTTAATTTTTCAGCTAACTGGGATGCTTCAGGACTGGAAAAAATGGCTAGCTTGTGTGCCAGTGCTTCGCTGACAATCGCCGGATTGTTTTCAATTAAGCCTGCTGTGTCTGCCCAAAGCCCAGGCCAATCAGCGATAAATAAATCAGCCAATGCTTCAGTCGGCATTTCACTAGCTAAAACTTTTCGCACCGCAGCATTTAATACCAAAGAAAATTTTTCGACCAGTGGATTTGCTGTTGTTCCGTTCAGATATAACAGCGGTAATGTCAATAACGGTGCGGGTAAGGCTTGAGCCGGAAGGGCAATTTCTAACTGATGATGACTAACAAAGCGGCGCAAATAAAATAAATGTTGCTGGTAGGCGAGTGTTTCTAAAAATCCGAGTATATCGCCGTTCACCACTAATTCAGCAATAAATAACACAGCGATGTTGTGTTCGATGCTTAAATCAAATTCAAGATGGGCAAGCAAGATTTTTTTTATCGCTTCATATTCAAGCAACGCCAAAAAAGCATCGGGTTGGTTTTTTAAAGCCTCGATAAACACATGGAAATCTTGGCCGGAAATTAAATCCGCGCCACAAACGTGTAATAAATTTTTCTCAAATGCTTTAAAAGGCGGCTCTTCAATCGACGCTTTTTTTAATAACCCCAGCGCCACACAGGCCTCATTCGTCAGCCAATCGGGCAGAGCCGTTTTAAATGTTTCGGATAGCAGTGCGCGGGGTATCAACACCTTGGTTTTTAGGACTCCTTCCAAACCTTCAAAGTGTTCAAAACGGCGATGCAACGCCGCGCTCGTCAAACGCACACGGTGCAGTGAAGGGGATTGCTCGCGTAAATATTGGTAAATTTGCCGTGTGGTTGCGTCAACGGCCTGCTCAGAAGGCTCGACACACAGCGCGTCATCAGTATCAACCCCAAAATAATCCAAAATGAGTTGTACGGGCATGGTTTAAACCTCGTAGTTGCGCAACAACTCGTGCAAGGCAGACTTGATCACTTCAGAGGGTAGATTTAACGGATCAATTTGTTGGCGTAGCTTTGCCACTAATTCAGCGCTGCACGTCGGTGCGGCATCTGTTGGCCTAGTGCCTGTCGGAGGGGGGTGATCTTCACGGACAAAAGGGTAACCATCTGTTCGCCTTGAACCAGCCGAAGTGTGTGTGGGGGGCGATACAATAGAGGGCGATTGCGGCGGATGATAATCAACCAACAAATCCAATTGACCAAGACACCGATGAATATCCCGCTCTTCACACCTCTCAACAATTTTATCCAATAACGCCAAAGCCAAATCATCCGAGTTAACACTATCTCGCCCTAATAAATAGCCTACCTTTTTAGCCAAAGGGCTGGCTTGCTCATGCGTTAAGCGCAACATTAAACTGGCTTTGTCTGGCCCAATCTTAGTCAAAAACGCCTGCCAGCTTTGTTCGATTTCATGGCGTTTGGCATCTTCGAGTCTGGCAAAATCATCCAGTGCGATTTTTAAGGAGTGTCCGACGTTTTCCGTGCCGAACAATTCCAGCAGTTTTTCGGCAATGTCTTGCTGTGTTTTACCGACGGCATTAAACAGTTTCACCAACTCTTTGGCGTGCTGATGCAATTGTGGCGATTGTTTGATTACGCCAGGTTTGTGGCTGATAAAATCACGCAATTTAGCGACCGCTTGCCCAGCAAAATCTTCGTCAGTTTGCGCGGTTTCTCTTGTCAATCCAAAATACTGGCTAACAGCTTGCAGAATTTTTAATTGTTTCGGACTGAAATCATGCAAACGAATAGTAAGCTTACTGCCAGCAACGAAAGCAGTGTTCAAATTCACTGCAAAATCGGTTTCAGTACCGCAACTTCCCCAGCGCAAGCGTGGGACATCATGGCGGATGGCGACAGCAGCCAGCATGGCTAAGTTACAGGCGGGAATGCCATAAGGCGGTGAAACCAACTGTTCGCGCAAGTCAACAACCGGATAAGGTTTTTCACGTTTGCGAATGAGGGTTTCGCGCAAGAGCTTCAACACCTCCTTGATGCGGCCATCGACTTCGTCAACGCGCTTAATGTCCCAACTGTCGGGTTGGCGTTGGATAAACAGCTGGTTCGTGCCCAATATGCCATCAATCAACGCCGATGTTTCGCTGGTATCGTTACTTTCACCGAGCAAATCCGTTTGATAAATGGGATTGCTGTCGAATTCTAAAATGCGTTCGACGATGTTTCTGGTTTTTGATTTGCCCGTGTAACTTTCATCATTCAGGCCATTCATGTTATTGGCGCGGATAGGGATTTCTTTGGGGTATTCGGCTTGGATTTTTTCAGCCAACCGGCCTTTAAATTCATACCAACTTTTACAATCAAGTGCCTGAGTTGCACCGGCTTGCAAAATTTCACATCTTCCGCTGGTTAAGCCTTCGCGTCCGTAAAAAATGTGTAGAAGATGCTGCAAATCAGTGCGGGTTTTTTCCCATTTCGCGGTGAGTTGGCGGCGTAAATCATCAGTCGCGGTTTTTTCTTTCAGTAATAATTCAATCGCTAAGTAACGGCACAATAAGCCGCTAAATTTGAATTCTTTGTCTTCGTAATGGACTGATTCAGAACGGATGCCATTGCTTGGCAACCAAAAATAAAGATTGGCGGGTGCGGTTTCTTGAATGCTGGTTTTAGCGAGTGCAACCGCTTCGGCATCGTTTGCCAACACTAAATAAACCTGTCCGCTAATAAGCGAGCTAGTCAATTTTAAGGTATTTTGAAACGGCGGCGTGAGTAGGCTAACTTCATAGGAGCGCACAATCCCACATGGTGACGGTTCTAAATCGTGTTCACCTAAAATCGGCAACAAATCATCACGCATGGTGCTATGGTTTTTAAACAAGGTTTCAGAGCCGCGACCTGTAAAATTGTTTAATTTTTCTTCGATTAATTTTTCAACATTTACGCCCGAATCACCCAGCAACGACCATTGCCGGGTCGCATCATTTTTCCAAATCAATTCCGCCGCTTTTAACCAGTTCAAATCGGTAGTTAATTCAGATGCGGCGCTAGCGTTTGGTTGTACGTCGTACAACGCGCAGGCCAAAAAAGTTTCGTTGGTTTGGAAGTTTTCGCCTAAAAACTCGCCGAGCAACAGCAGTTTTAGAATATCTCTTTTGCTTTGTGATTCATGTGCAGGGATCTTACTGACGGCGCGTTGATAACGATCCCATTCGTGGCGATTATATTTTTTGATGGCATCGCTGTAGTAATCGACCAATGCTGGCAGACGGATAAGTTCATCGGTAAAAAGCCCGTGTTCACTGATGGCACGCGCATTAATAGCGTCTTTATTGTCCCGAAAAAAAGTCAGGGCGGTGCGTGTCGCTTGCGCCAGTTCTGATAACCCAAACAAACCCGCAGCCATGATTGGATGCAGTGGATAAGTTTCACTACTGACTTGCCATAAGTGTTGCACTAAGGTTTTAAACAACGGCAAAGCACTACACACACTAACCAGTTTTTCTTGATTAGCTTGGTATTGCATCCGTTGTTGCTTGCCAAAATCCGTCCATGATTTTTGCATTCCCAACAAGTGGTAGCCCTCGCTTTCAGCGGCGTTAAGTTCGATTTTAAAGGCTTTGAAACGCCCAAAAATGGTTTCCAAACGATTTTTTACAGTATCGTCGTTTTCGTCCTTTGCGTATTCCATAAAAGATTTATGCGTAAGGCCGATAAACAGCGTGTGGCCTTGTGCGGGGCTGCACGCTGTTTCGACAAACTTTTGCAACCCAAAAATCTCGCCAATGACGTTGCGGTGTGGGTTGCCGATTAACTCTTCCAAGGCAATTCCCAATTCATCCCATAACACCAAAATGCCGCCGAACCCGTGTTTTTCGGCTAAATTTTTGCCTGCTTCTGCATAAGCGGTGATGAAATTACTGCCACCTTCGCTGACGGGATTAAATTCTGCACCGTGGCAAACCGTTTTGTGCCAACGCTTGAACAGTTCTAGTGCTAAAGGTTGATGTTTTTTTAAGTCATCCAGCATGTACTCGGTGGTTAGATAGTGTTCGGCCAACTGCCATTGCGACAAATCGGCTTTTGCAAAATCAGGCGATTGCTGGCAAATCGTTTCAAAGCGTTTGATACAGACATCGTATTCGGTGGTGGGCAAAATATCGGCGGGATTTAAGTTTGGATGGCGTTTGATGGTGTCATATAGTCCTTCCATCAATTTCGCACCGAGCGATGGGGTTTCTGAACCGTACAACGAAACAAGCAAATACGGCCTTGCATCCTTGTCATCGGCAGCTAAAAACGTGTTTTTAAGGTTGTCGGCAAGCTCGATTTCGCCAAAATTGTGCAACTGATCAAAAAAATATTGAAAAGAACTATCGCCCGAACCGTCACGCAGCAATTGGGCAATGACTACCGACAAATGGCTTTTTCCTGAGCCGTAACTGCCGTAGATATTGAGTGCGCGTTGTTCTTGCGTAGCGTGGGGCAGAAAGGCTTCGCGCAGTTGTTTTAAAACCGCCACTGCCGCTTTGGTGGGCGCAAAATTTTCAACCAAATTATGATTGCTTAAACTGCGTTGGATAACAATGGCGGAATCGTTTTGCTGAGGATTGATGGCAATGATTTCGTTTAAGCGGGTCATGAAAAATCCGTATTAGGAAAGTGAAGTTTTAGTTGAAATCCAGGCGGTTACTGGAATAGCTTCTAAAGTGTACGGGTTAAAATAATGTTGGTTGATTTTGGCAAACATATCGCCTTCGGCAAAAACAACAATGACATTGTGGCCTCCATGCCTTGTGCTTAACGCCGACCAAAAAGCCTGTTTGTCCAAAATATGCCAACGCCTAAGCCAATACTCCGGTTGGCTAATAATCAAACCCTCATGCGGTGCATCAAAAACCTTTTGGATAAAATCATGGCGTGGACATGACCATTCAGGCGCGGCATTTACATCGGGTTTTTCGCCATTCCAAACGGTGTAATGGGGCAAAAAGGTTTGCAAAGTGCTAGTGATTTGCTCAAGCACAGCAACATTTTTACTGGAAAACGCCAAATGCCGATAACGGACATGGGGGGCGTGATATTCTGCGAGGGTGGTTTTAATGGGAGCCTCAAATAGTGCTTTGTTCATAGCCAAGTATCGTCGCCGCTTTGTAACAATGGCAATAGTGTCTTTTTAGGGTCGCATTGTCCGGCAAACGCAATCGATTCTAAATCTACCGCCTCGGTAAAACTAAAGTACTCTTTCCAGTGATTAGTTTGATTCATGCGGCGTAAATGTTTTCTTAATTCTTCGTCCGAACAGCATAGATAATGTGCCAATCCGGCGGCAGTGATTTCTGAAAAATCAACGCTGTCGCGGTTTTTAAAGCTGTAGAATTTCAGCATGGCGAGGGCGTGGATGATGATTTCATCGGTGAGTTGGGGTGAACCCAAACGAATCAAAATCTGTTTGTCGTCATCTTGATTTTTACGGATTTCTATCAGACCTAAATCTGCGAGCGGGCGGTCTTCTTGGAACATACGGCGTACACTGCTGATTAAACTTTCAAGCGTCGATTGTTTATAGCTTTCACCGTTATCCTGCTTTAGCGAATTGTGTATTTTTGAAAAAAGTTGTTTTGAATCTATCCAATCTTTGGAGAGACTGTCTAAATGATAAAAAAAACTTCTGTAAGGTTCGCTACTTGTAGAAAAGCAAGTTGCCAAATGGAATGCCCACCATGTTGAAGATTTATTTAACTCAGGATCATTGTTATTTAGCGACAAACCAAAATCAGTTAATTCAAATTCTTTTGATGATTTTCCATTCCTAATCAGCTGTGCTGCTAACATCCAGCCTTTTATGGTTGATAATCTGTTTTTTCCGGCGATGAACTTAATTCTGGCTCGCCTCATATTTTGGCTTGCAAAAATTTCCCTATCGGTTTTGAAAATATTGATAGCTTTGCTAATCCACCAGCGTGATACTGGTTCACCTTCGTTATTGATTAATGCCATTGGGTACTCTCAGCCTTATTTAAAACAAATCAAACAACCTTCATCACCGTCATCGTCGTCTTCATCGTTGATAACGGCATCCATTAAATTCTTAGATTTTTTGCCTTTGTTCATGGCCTGAAACCTGGCTTTTATGTCGTCTTTTCTAGCTAACATTTCATCTAAGGATTCGCCTTGCGACCAGGTATGGTCACGCCCTTCATTTTTATGAAAAAGCTCGAAAGCCCTGGCTTTCTCAAAATATTCAGGATGATTTTCGTGTAACCCTATCCATTCAATTTTTTGCTGGTAAAAACAAAAATAACAACCTGAACGGCTTCGCCAATCATAATATTTGGGTAAACCAATCCCAGATTCTTCAAGAATACGGACTATGTCTTCTTTAATTAGGCCGTCTTCCTTAAATGGATAAACAGCTTTTATATTAGGCTTAGTCGATATATATCCCGTCCGGTGGGTTTCATCGGCCCTTATGGCAACATAGCTAATTACAGGGTCATCACCGACAAATTGCTCAAAAGGTTTGAGCTTCAAACTCACTGTGCACCATCGGGAACGCGCCGTAGGCAAAAAATTGCCATTTAATTTCAAGTAGTAATCAAAATCCCGTCCGGCATTCAGCCTAAAGATTTCTTTACCCAAATAATCCGCCATCAAGTCGACAAAGGCTAAAGTCTCGGGTAATTCCGCCCCAGTATCGGCAAAGAAATATTCCATATCCGGTACTTTGTCGCGTAAATAGATGGCTAAGGCCGCACTGTCTTTGCCACCGGACAAACCGAGCAGATGCCTTACCGGCTTTTCTTCGTTCATGATTGATTGTCCCTATTTGGATGGATGGTTTGGCAACGCTTTATCAACTCAGCAATAATCGCCAGTTGGGCGCTTTCATCGAAGGTTTCCCAGTCCGCTATATGGTCTGCCTGTCGTGTTGCGAATTGTTGTTGGGCTTCGGTCGGGTAAACGGTTTTGGTGATGGTTTGGTTTTCGCTATCGACCAAGCGCACCAGCATTGCCTTTCCGTTGTGATTTTTGTCGGGTGATTCCAGCCGCAGTTTTTCAAGCTCGAACAGTTGTTGGGCGCGTTCTTTTAACCGGAATTCAGCTTCAATGCGGTTGGCATCTTTCCATTTTTGCGGCGGTACTTTGCCCAGCAGTGCGGCGGTGGATTCCAGCCAGGCTTGATCGCTGGGATAACCCGGATCGCACAAACGGCGGATAAACGCACCAATGCCCATTTTGTCAGGTGTGTAAATGTCTAAACCTTGATAGCGATTGGTTAGGTGTGTGCGAAGACTTGCCAAATCAGCCATGCTTTCCTGCAACAACGTTTGGCCTAACGATGTTTGCCAGTCATAGAGCAGTGCATCATAAGCTCCCCGCAATTCTCGCAGTACTCCCACCAGTTTTTGGATGCACTGTTCTACCAGCACGGGTTCACCGTTAAGAAAATCGGTTGGGGACAATCCTAAGGCTTGAGGCAGTGCTTCAAACAACAACACGCCAGGGCTTTGAGCTTGGGTGAACGCCGCCATGACCCGAATGGCTTCAAGGCTTAAGTTTTTACATTGTTTGGTGTAATCCGGCAGGCGGGAAGCAAAATTGACCAAAGGCTTAGCAATATCCAGCAAGGTAGCATCGGCGGGGATGTTGCCAATGACAGAATTGAGGTATTGGTCGAACAGTTCGCCACGCAAACCGCCGAGGTCAAACCGTTCTAAGGCAAAAAATTCGGGACGTTTGCATAACAATTCGGCTTGTTCCATGGTCAGTTGGGCGCAATAGACGCCTTCTTGGTAAAGCGCGACTTCACGGCGGTAGCTCAGAAGATAGGCTATCAATAGCACTGGCAAGACTCCCTGCTTGATACCGTAAGGGCGGTTGTGTAGGAAACGGTACAGAGCTGTTAACTGAATCTGCTTGCCGCTATCGCCCAAATAGTCGGTGATGCCTTCCCAAACGGGGTGTAACTTGCAGGGGTCACAGTGTTCATCGGGGGGGGTAAAGACCTAAGATGCCATCTTTATGCCGATGCAGGCGGCTGGCCTTGAGTAAGGACAGGTACAGGCTCATTTCCGCCGGGGTTTTGCTGATGCCTAAATTGTCTTGGTCGGGAGCGGTTAGCATGGCGTGTATTAAGCGGTTGCGTCCGGTGCTCGCACTACTGGAAGGCTGTTCCCACATAATCAGCTCATTGCGTAACAACGGTGCTAGCGGGTAACAATGTGCCTCCAACCAGGTTGATAAACGACCTTGTAAATCGCGGCGACTTGTTACTACGTATTTTTCGCCATTGAAAAACCAATCCAGTCCGTTAGGTTCGGCCAGCAAATTCATAAACTGTGTGGCGGTTTCAGTTTCGGCATGGGACAGCCACACCAAATATTCACGGTAAGCAATCGGGTCTTGATGCAAAGCCGCATAGCGTTTGGGCAATTCATCCAAAGCCATTTTGTTCAGCACGGTTTCCCTTAGCTGTTCGTGCTGGTCAAAACCGCACACGGCAACAATTTCCTGGCCTTTAAATTGACTGGCATGGGGTTTTTCATCGTCTTCAGTCAGGTAGATGACCAGTACAAGTTCATCGATATTTTGCGGTTGCGGATGCGTTTTAGCCGCGAACCGGACAGCAAAGCTGCGCAATGATCCGGTTTCTATACTGACACGGCGTGCCACCATCGGCGGAATGGGAGCCAGGGCGTTTAAAATCGTTACAATCGGCTGGTTGTCAAACTCCGTGACGATGGACTCCAGAGCTTCGTCCAAGTCAAAGTCGCTGCCTTGCCAGACGCGGTACTCTTGGTTGTATTGGCGGAAATGGATGATGGAGGCTTGCTTTAAGCGTTCCAGCAATGCGTCCAAATTATCACCAAATAACAGGTGTAGTAGATCGGGGCTGGCCTTAAGTCCACGCTGGCCACCGATGAGATTCAACAGGCCAATGGTTTTCAGCACAGACACGGCGGCATCATCGGGCGCGGCATCAAAACGCTCTAGGGCGGTGACCACTTCGAGCCAGCGCCGATAAGTCAGCGGGTCGGAAAACCCGCCCATTTGCTGGGCAATAAAATAATCATAGAGTTCAGCAGGAAGAATCCATGATCCCATTGCCAACTGGCCTAGCCTAGTTTTAAGCCCGAAAGGTTCGGTGCTGCCCAAATAGGAAAATAATGTCCTTTCGTTTTGGGCGATTTTTTGGCAGAGCACAGGCAAGATCAACAAGGACAATGGATGTAACGGATAGCATTGTTGAAAAATGTCCCGTGTCTGGGATTCGGGCAGGTTTTGTGGCAAAGCACCAATTGCCGACAATTTTGTCGTCCATTCATTAAGCTGGCTGTACAGATAAGCAGATAATGCGTGTTGTTGCGTAAATGCCGCCGCGACGACTTTTAGTGTCTGTTCGGTAGGCTCCAAAAAGGCTACCGCATTATAGCGGCCTTGGACTTTTTGCCATTCGTCACGCAAATGCTTGCCTAGCCTATGGGTGTAATATTCAAACGCTTGGTGTAACAGGACGACGACATGCAGGGGGGCATCATGGCTTTGGCGGGCATATTCTGCTAACAGTTGCAATAGATGGATTTCACGGTGCTGTGGATGATATGACTCGTATTCGAGGAACTTGCCCAGTTCATCAATAGTAAGCAACACCCCTGAGCCACCCATTTTTGCCCAACTGTCTTGGGTCGCTTGCAGATGAGCTATCACTTCATCCATTGGCGTGGACGGGACAGCGGCGGCTTTAATCGTAGCTACTTTAGATTCATCAAACCCTGATTGCACCATACTGTCTGCCAAAGCCAGCAGAAGTTGCCGAATCAATGAATCGGGCGTGCCGTTAACACTGACCCTTAAAAATCCGTCACCACCAGCAATAGCTTTATCAAAGGCTTCCGAAATAATGGGGTCAATCGCTTTAAGTTTGTCACTGGCAATATGCCTTGCCGGGCTATTTTCTGTGCCGAGTAATGCCGAAAGGAATAATCCAAACGCGGATTTTCCAGAACCGTAGGGGCCAGTAAGCGCAAAAGCCCGTTCTGCCGGATACTTTGTAAAACCTGACTTGAATTGTTCGAGCGTTTGTATGGTTTTTGCTGTTGGCAAATAGGCACGCAAAATGTCCAAATCATCGTTGTCACGTAGCAAATTGACTGAGCGGGCATAGACTCCGCGTATTGAAACGAAGTTGTCCAATGGTTTCATGCCGTTCTTCCTTGATAGTATGTCGTTAACAAGTCCGTTTCTTTAAGTAACGGGCTGTTTAGGTAAAGCTGATGTAATCCGGCGGTTTCCCTGAGTTCGTAACAGTTCGGGCAGGTTTCCATCATTTTGGCTAATGTCCCCATCAGACCTTCTTCATTCAAACGGAATATGGCACCTGGGGAAGGGTAGCCATCCCCACCATACAGCAGGATATTGATGGGTAATGCCGCTTGCTTGGGCTGTTCGGCGAACCGGCTTTGTAAGGCAAAATGCAGGGCTATGGGCGGTAAAAAGGGGCGTGCGGTCCGTTGGCTCAGATAGCCACCGGATACTTCATTAGAGAGCAAACCCAACAAGGACAGGGGAGAATCCAAATGCTCATCGCTACGTCCGGCGGTCGGTGAATACATCCGTAGCAAGGTTGAAACATCGGATTTTAAGGTGCTTTCAGAACGGCTTTTTAGTTCTTGGCCGACAAAATCCACTAACGACTGTAGCACGTCACCACTTTTAAATCGTGGCATGGAAAAGTGGTTGAAAAACCAGAAAAATCCGGTGGCGAATTCAGGGTTGGAAGCTATACGCCAATGGATGATCCAAATGGTCGCCTCGTCCTCCAGATAAGGGTCGCCGTTTTGTCCAAGCAAAGCTTCGCCAAATTCCGTAATGCGTGCCACGCCATCGTCAAAGTCCATTACCCCTGTCACCTGTAACCAATATTGCAGGGCATTGACCATATTCTTGCCAAGCCCCAATTCGATCATAGCCGCTTCGGGTTGCTTGAAGATGTCTTTAAACCCTGGTTTATTGACTGTCTGAATGGCCTTTGTCAGCCATCCATAACGCAACGGGAAGGTTTCATGGCGGCCAAATGTGCTTTTTTGGGTATTAAATTTCATCGAAACGTTTTGATATTATTGTTATGGACACCCATCAAGCAATTACGCCACGTACAGAGGCGCAATACGACCAGACAATCTATCAATTATTCCAATTGAATAATATGAAGTATTACCTAATAAATAGTAATAATTTCACTATTTATTAGGTAATATAAAAATACTGACTACTTTAAATGATCAAATCAAGGTAAATGCAATCAACATCAGTGTCTTATGGATGCCGTATTTCTAAGAATATTGATGGCAATTGTTGTATTTTTACATGTGAAAACGGTGTTTTTTAACCCAAAAATAAAAATAGTTGCCTTTAACCCCATTTTTGCTGCATTCGTTGCCATTTTTATGCTTGTAATATTGGCATAATTCGAACGCTGATTAATATGGTCAACTTCTCTGTGCATGATGTGACCGGACAAAACTGAAAGCGGCTGGTCTTTTTAACGGGCAAAATCCCGTTGCTGGAGCTGTTGACGTTTAAAGTCAAACTCGTCGGATAAGCGTTTGATAAACAGCATCCCAAAAATAAATTCCTTATATTCAGACGCATCCATCTTGCCGCGTAAAATGTCAGCGGCTTTAAACAAAAAGCTTTCCAGTTGCGAGAGGGTGATTTTTTCCTGTTTCATAATCCTTGATGGTTAGCCACGATGTTGGTTTGCTGGCTCATTATAGTGGGGCTTAATAGTTGGCTGGTATTTGATTTGGGAAATCAGCCTTACCCATAATCTCTTGGCAACAAGTCTGCTTTCTATGACTGTTCATAATATATTGTATTGGTGATTAATTTTTACTTTCTGTGTGTTTATGACTCACAATATAAACACTAATTGTTTTAAATTAACTATATCAATTACTTATATTTATTATTTGGTTATCACCCTCTATTTAACTGTTCTTAGGGTTATCTAGTTTGGGACTAGATAACCCTAGTCTTAAATTGTTTACTTTTAATCATATAAATTAACCAGAATTAAAATAGCAGAAAAATCATGAGGTTATTTTTTTCAATACCGCGAAACACCTAAGGTGCAGCACTGCCGAATCAACAAAAACCCAATATAAATCATATACATACTTAGCCATCAAGATTTTCATTTTATTTCTCACGAAAATCAAAAATTTCTTTTAAGGCCAAACCGCACATCAACTCCAATTTGAACACCAAAACTGGTTATGGGTGGCTTTGCCTGGGTTGCCGTGCAAGGGCTGTTTCCTCCCTTCAAATTTTTATACCATCGGTTGGTGCATAGAGAAAACCTCCGGTCGTTTGTAGCAAAGTTTGGCTTAAGCCAGTAAATTAAAATCGGCTGTTTTCCGATCCGGCTGAATGAATTTTGATGGGGTTGAAACTTCACCGCTGTTATCTGCCATCTTCAAAATCTGGTTGCGCCCTTCTGATTTAGAGCGTCACTCTGGCCTCTGAAATGGCGATGAAATGGGGGGCGTATGCCAAATTATTTCCCCGTCCAATAGCCCTAGAAACCGACGCAGAAACAAGCCAAGAATTCCTAAAAATATGCCATACGGACTTTCGCTAAAATCGCCTATTCATAAGGGCTGGCGGCTGGATAATAAGAAATGAAAAATTCGGGGGGTTCCAGTGACTTTTCCACACCAGAGGAGGGGCAAAAGGGGGAGGAAATTACGATGAAATCAGGCGATGCGGTGGGGTGGTTGGCGGGATTAATTTTGTTAAAACGAAAGCGGTAAAATTAAAAAACCAAGAAACATTCTACGTGTAACAGAGGGATTTAGGCTGAGTGGAAAATTCATTTTTAGGGTGGGTATCAAGCCAAAACCGAATGAATAAACTTAACCAAACGACGTATCGGTTTTAAGCCGATACGTTCATTGAACCGCTTATTCTTTTTCGATCACCAGATTAAATTTATTAAAACAATTGCCGCTTTTGCTGTAGTCCTTACCCAGTAGCTCAATTAAGGTAAACGTCTAACCCGCCCACCTACGCAAACCTGATACGACCTGTCATCCTTGCCCTTTTGGATGGGGAATACCGATGGCATTATCAATGAAGTGGATTGGGCATATTGAAGCATGGCAAGCCAGC
>Ga0247834_1004332_pt1 | contig 18099 bp, 11 predicted proteins | sample LaCruzMarch2015__8_FD_187118 | JGI IMG/M metagenome (GOLD analysis project Ga0247834, IMG submission 187118) | Freshwater microbial communities from meromictic Lake La Cruz, Castile-La Mancha, Spain - LaCruzMarch2015_12m | ecosystem: Environmental > Aquatic > Freshwater > Lake | place: Spain...
AATTCACGTGTATCATTAAGGTTTTATCTCGACCATTCTCACACAATTGCTTGTAACACCCACTTCTCTATAGATTTCGAACGAGCTTCGGGCATTGGTAAGCAAGAGTCGTTTACAGTACGGTCTGAAAGAAACGGGAGCGAGAGTTGTGGATCTGTGCTGTGGCGTCGGCATGTCTACCCGTGCATTAGAATCGGCCTTCCATGATGCGGAAAGTCTGATAGGTATCGACTCAAGTGCTGAAATGATATTCATGGCCGACGCGATCTCTGGTCATGAGTGGGCGACGAGGGTTGCCCAACGTGATGCGAAGGAAGCACTAAAGACTGGTCTACGAAACACTTTGAAGATTTCATTCAAGGCCATATACATGAGGTTGATGGAAGTATTGAGTGTCATTGATAGCAAACCAGATCCAGCCAACCAATCAGCAACCCAGGCTTCGTATCGTGTTATCAATGCCGAAAATACCGATATACCCATGCTTTCAACCGACCTGGTCACAATCATGTATGCATTCCACGAGATTCCAATGGAGGCACGAGGTCGAATCCTCAACGAGGCGAGACGAATCCTCCGACGAGGTGGTCAGTTGGCCATCGTCGATATTTCACCGGATTACGAGCCCGCTCCGGCCATGCTCGCTGGCGAGCCATTCGTCCTTGAATACCAATCGAGCATTGAAGCTCAGCTGACAACATTCAAGGGCTTTCGATTCTCAAAGTGCAAGTCTATCGTCCCAGGCCACGTGAATCTTTGGCTTCTAACCGCTGCATAGACTCCTCCTACATAGTAGCGCTGTGTCGATGTGATCTTTGGAAATGTAAAAAAATAGTGAAGATGATGAGGCATAATGAAGCAATGACAACGTAATAATACGCTTCAATCGCATGACTTTGTCGTGGTAACCGCCTCATCATCCCGTTGTATACCTATTTCGTGTATACTGATTCTGTGACAATAGAGCAAACAAGAAAAATACGTCTCTCGCATAATCATTCCGTCTCGACAACGATATGTAATAGCCCAAGTCATAAAATGTTTAGTCTACAAATGAATATATATATGAAACTTAGCATTAGAGAATTGTCTATGAGTAGTCATTGTTTTCAATGATGCAAAGTAATGAAGAGCGATACAATCTACCTCCTAGATAGCAATAGAGCTATTTCAGTCTTCCTTGCACAGGTCTCAAGGTTAGGCCATCTGAATAAGACCCGCCTCAAGCAACAGTCGTAACTTGGGACCAAACTCGTCATGTGCTAGATAATATCGTAATTTATTCCCCGAGGAACACTCATCCATGACATTTTGAATGATGGGGTCCATTAATATGGAACGTAACTCTTCATTTGCTAGTATGGTCGATACTTGATCGTCCATTTCCTTTGACATAGGAGACGAGCTGGCAACACCATCATCTGTACCACTAGCACGTCGTTGTGTGGGTTCATCATCCTTTACTGTTTGCATTTGTCGATGTTTCTCCAATGCCCGCGTTTCTAGTAGGCCCATTTCCCTCACTTTGCTACCATTGTCCTTTGTCCTTTTTCCATCGTTCGTGTCGTCACCATCTTTTGGCATTGTACCACCATCCAATTCCTCACCCATTTGACTAAAGTGTTCACCTAACAAACCACAAAATTCCATCACCCAAGCAACAATTTCAGGATTTGTCTTTTGTAATACCTCCAATGTCTCCTTTGGTTTCGTTTGCATATCGTGCAATGCTGCTGTATATCGTGGATCATTCAACCCACGTGCCAAGTTGGGATGACTGTGGGTAATAGAATCAAGTAGGTCTGGCGTTGCCCATTGAGCCGAAGGTGGGAGATTCATTGCCGATTGAACCTCGGGGAGATGGAGTGGATTATCATTGTTGTTTTTGATAGTGTTTGACAATGAATTGTTTGTACTAGTAGATGGTATCATATTCCCCTCGTCATCTAGTTCATGAATGAGATTGACCTGAGCTGATTGATTAGCGGATGGTGCCACCGCATTTCCCTTATTCTTGCCACTAACCTTCTTCGTATTACTAACCCTCTGCTTTGTCGTCGATGATGAATTCAAGAACCCCTTCTTCATTCCAAAAGTAGCTTTCGTTGCGTTCTTTCGTTCTTGTTGAGTTCGTTGTCGTTGCTGCATTTCCTTTGCCAACGTAGCCTCAGCTAGTAATTGTTCCGCAAGAGTTGGCGGCTCTACGGCATAATCATTATTCGCCGACTTGATCACCTTGGTGGTAGCGGATGATTGGAAAATGGGTGGAGGACCGTCATTTTCCTCGTCATCTTCCTCCTCATCGTCGAGTGATTTCGAATCGAACAATGTGCCATCTGGACGAGATTTCTTTGCCGCATCAATCCCGATGCTGTCGTCACGCAAGACCTGAATCAGAGGCCGCGATGATGACGTTAAGGATGGCTGCAGAAGCAGACTTTGAAGGCCGCTCATCTCCATATGTAGAAGAGAGAGGACGGAGTTCCCGCCATACTATGATGGTGTGGTGTGGATTGTTTAGTGTCAATAATATGAATAACATCATAATAGCTCCTTTGTCTGATGATGATGAAGATGATGACAATCGAAGTCGCATAATGATGGCCAACCAAGAAGAAATTCACATGGTGATCCATGCCGTAGAATATCCTGTGGATGATGTTGATGATGTTGTTGATGATGACGATGATGATAACAATGACGATGACAATGACGACGAGGATGAAGATATGGATGCAGATGAGGATGAAGTTGAGGATGAAGTTGATGAAGACGACGACGAAGATGATGAGGATGACGACGAAGACGATGATTCAGACTGGGGTCGAGGATTCTTTCGTGGTGATAGGGAAAAAAGAGAACGACATCGATTTCTTTGTGAAGTGGAGAGCAAAATCACAAATAACGACCATAACTTCATTAGTGTTTCATTCAGTTATGACGATCAATACCACCTCATGCGCGATCCTGCCGCCGCATGGGGATCAGGACGTATAGGACAAGCAATTGGTAGGAACACGCGGTTACGTATTATAACATTCAAAGACTTCAACAGAGATATACCTAGGGAATACCTGCTGCATTTTCTCAACGGCATTTCGAGGAATCAATCTATTCAGATAGTGAGGTTAGAAGGATGGAGCCTTGTTGATGAAGAAATATGGTCCATCTTGATTCGGTTTTTCAACAATAATGGTAAAACAAAATGTCTAGAGGTGATTAATAAGGGACGTGTGTGGGGGTTTTCTGAGATTCAGATGGTAGCGGCTTTAAAGAGGTTTCGGTCGTTGAAACAATTCAAACTTTACAACAACTGCTCATCGCCTGCAACGGGAGATGTCATTAACGCACTGATTGGTCATGCTGGTCTTGAGGAACTAGAACTGAGGGGAGGGGTGATGATTGGGAGAGAAGGAGGCAGCGCACTTGCAACGCTCCTCCAGAGCCCAAGAAGCATTCTCAGTAGGCTTACTTTCAATCCTGATGTTGCGATTGATGATGAAGGGGCAAGACAATTTGCAAACGGTCTAGAAGTAAATGCCACTCTCACGGAATTTGCCATGTGCGGTGTACAAGGGCTAACTAATATTGGATGGGGTGCAATATTTGCTGCTTTTCCATTGAGCAAGGTTGAACAAATCACTCTGAACAGTATCAACTTGACGGATGATATTGCAATGTCGCTGTCAAATGCGCTGCGTCGACAAAGCACTATTCTGACAATGCTGGATACTAATGACTTTTCCTCTGGCATTGTTACGATTGTTGGGTGGAGAGCCATCTTTCACTTTCTGCAGGAGCCTAATTCTGCATTAAAAATACTTCATCTGAATAATCATTCATTCACTGATGAGGCTGTGGGTGCGCTTGCAAATGTACTCGTTAACAACAGCAGACTACGTGACCTTGATGTACGTAACAACACTGATGTAACCAATCAAGGATGGATTATTCTTGCTGCAATACTTCGCAATCCCAATTCAGCGTTGGAGAGATTGGATATCTCTGGTAGCTCTATCAATTCTGGCATTACAATTGCGTTTGCAGATGCGTTGATGAACAATAGTAGATTGAAAGAACTGTATCTTGGACAGTTTGGATCACGTATGACCTCTGATGGCAATGAGGCTTTTACACATCTTTTGTGCAACACTTCAAGCATCATTGAAACATTCCAATCCAACCACACACTAACAACACTCAGTAATATAGAAGAAGAAGATGATGACGAAGAACAGGGATTTGGGTTGGCTCTGTCTGATGATCTTACATTCCTTTTGCGTCTCAATAAAGAAAACACTGCAAATCAAGCAGCTCGTATCAAGATTATTCAGACACATTTTAGTGGAAGTGTAATTAATGTGCAACCTTTTATGGACATGGAATTGAGCATTCGGCCACATGCCATTGCATGGATTGCCAAAGATGCCAACTGTTACCGATTTTTGCGGGCTGTCCCTTCATTATTGCAAAGAGAATCACATTAGGAATTCAACACTTCACTGGGGCTGGGGGATAATTTTCTTGCATGAGGGAATGTTGGGTACCAGGTACTTACACATACATCTTACATAATCTTAGAACTAGTTTCTATCTTGTTCCCTCAAGGTACCTTTGTTCCATCACGGACTCTGGGTGTCCACTCAAAAAAATCCCCCCACAAAAATTCACGTTCACAATTAGTGATTACTAATTTCAATCTTTAGAGTTGATCGCCAGGCCTTTGATATTTTTTGCCACAACTTCTTGTGTCTATCAAAGTCCTCTATTTGATGCTCCCGACCACAATACCCCATTACGTGACAACGACTACATCTTTTAATGTTTTGATCTTTGGGTCCACATAGTGCGCAACAGTTCTGTATGAAGGAATAGTGACGCGTCTCATCATCCAATGATCCATCTCTGACTTTCCTTTCTACAACCAGAGCAGACCTCAATCAATTCGCACCAAATCAACCAATTAGTAGCAGAGGCAGAGTTGAAAGTCGATAGACGACAAATGTGTTTGAAAAACTCAGGAAAAAGAACTGGGGTTTGCCTCTTTGTGCAAAAGATCATTCCACTTCCTAACATAAATACATTTGGAAATGATACTGCTTCGAATATCCCAGCATTATTTACCAGGCATTGAAACCCACCAACCATCATTTCATCATATGATGTGTCACTTTTCAATCCAAATTCGTCTAATAACTGTTGGCTCTCCAGCACTGCTCTCATACTTGGCCAATCGTCTTCCATCACAATAGATATGTCCCTTGATTCTGAACAAGTCTCCCCTCCTATTGCATTGAGGACAACCGTTGGTGTATTTGGGAGAGTCTTGATTTGGCTAAACGTATTTGTGAGAGCAGCAACATGGCCTGAACCACTTATGCCACACTCTTTTTTGCTTCGGATAACAATCGCGTACGAGTTTAAGTAGTGTTTCGGGTACGTGTTGATACCTCTATTAACACAGTTAATAAGGCAGTAACCACGATACCACTAGATAAAGTAAATAATAATCACTTCTCTCACAGAATAATTACAAATTATGATTTCTAGCTAAGGAACGTGTGTATGTTTGACCTCAAGTCATACACACAACACTGAAACACTCCCCTCAAACCAATGCGGGATTAAATCACTCTGATCTCTATAGATACCACATTGGGTTGCATATCATATTCATTACCGAGTCCACAGAAGTCCGAGACTTCGACTCATCAACATCACCACTTGGGTGTAAACTCACATAAAACAAAAAATAAAAGGGCAGGCAGTTACCGTCCTTGTGGCTAGCAAGAACGTACGTTAATCTCCTCCCGTGTAATGCCAATCTAGATCTCCTTCTCAGGATATATATGGTGTAATACCGTCCGAACAAACTTCCAACGCTTTGGACCACTCAATGGCTTCGTCAACAGATCAGCCACATTCTCATCGGTATTCACATACGCAGTCCTCCACTCATCACGTGCCACACCCTCTCGAACGTGGTGATACGCAATTGCATTGTTCTTCTTCTTCAACGTTGATCCAGGCATTGTAGTGTTGCATAACACGGACTGATTGTCTCCAAATACGAATGCTGGCTCATCAACTAGGATTCCCATCATCCTTAACTTGTACCGCAAGCCTCGAACATATTCGGTAGCTTGCTTCATAGCAACAAACTCACTTCCAAAAGTGCTTGTTTCGACCGAACTCTGCTTCTTCGAGCTCCAGTAAATCGGTGCATTATTCAAGAAGACAATGAAACCCGTCCTTGAACGACGAGTAACCAAATCCCCAGCATGATCCGCATCCACAAAGACTCGAATCGTAAAGGGTTTCCCATGTGGGACTGGCATATTCACTGGCAATTCTTCCTTGAGGGATTCATACCCATACGCAGAGTATGACCAATCCTCGCGAACGAAGAGGCTCATGTCAGGTTCAATCGGTGTTGGATCAAATACCATCTCGGCATTCGAATGAGCTTTCAGGTATGCAAAGATATGATACAGCTCCTTGAGGTGTCCTTCTCTCGGCAATGCCAAATGAGATGACATCATGCTAACTTCAACATCAATGTCAATTCGGCCCAACTCTACAATCCATCGCAACACACCAATCAAAGTGTGATAATACGAGGCATCAGCCTCCCCTAACTCCGGCGTTACATCTATCTCTGGACGATAGTCTGTCGACAGAGGATTTGGCGCTTTGTAAGGTAACTTGAGGCCTTTCTTGTCCAGGTGGTCTTGGACGTTCTTGACCGCAGCACAAACATATTGGTGTGATCCAAATGCCCAGGCTTTGGTTCCATTTGCTAGCTCAACCTCGCGTAGCTTCCCACCTAAGTACTTGGTTGGAGGACCAATCGACCCTTCCTTGATCTCCCAGTACTTTCCAATTTCTTTCCGAAGAATGGCTTCGGCTCTCTCTGATATCACCAGGACGTCGTCGACATAGAGCAAGACATACTCATAGTATTCCTCCCCTGTTGATCTTTTCGACAGTCGTAACCACACATCGGGATCTGCCAGAGAGGAAGTAAAACCAAGAAATCCCATGCACTCTCGTAGATGGTGCCAGAAGTCTCTTCCAGCCACCTTTCCACCATACAGCGCTCGACGAATCAAGGCAACTTTTCCTACATTTTCAATTCCGAACTCAGGACCGCATATAATGAAGTGCTTTTCCGAACTTGGGGCTTGGAGATACGCATTCTTGAGATCGCCACCAATGACAGGCAACCCAAGGAGGGCTGCATATGTCAAGGCTATCCAAATACTCTCTCGAGACACCACACCGGCATAGCTCGACGTAGTCGAGTCGGGAGTCTTGTGTCCATCTTTTACCCATCGTGCTTTCCGCGTGATATCCATCTTGACATCAAAAATGACATGGCCTGATGCTTTATGCCAACCAGGGGGAGCCTTCTCACCATGCTCTTTAATTTCAAAAGCAATGACGAGGTTACCCATCTCTAACGCTAGCGAATCCATCCAGAGGGTGTTTCCATTCTTCTTGTCCAACTCTGCTGCATTTTGAATTACCTCATCTCGATTCCTGCCGATTGCCGGCATTTCAATGCCATACTTGTGTGTGGTCCGTCTGACTCGCGCCTTAACAGCTGACACAATGATGTCACGCTTGCGCATGGTATATGGTACCCACCAAGCAAAAGCAGGCTCGTCTTGTAGCCCTCGAGCAATGACATATTCACCGACTTGCACTGGATTGGATTCCTTGAGGACCTTGAGATCCACCCATTGGCGTGAACCGTCTCCCCATTGTACCAGAAACGACCAACCAACTGTAGTTTGTCGCATTCGTTTGGTACCACTCCGAGTCTGGAAATACTTATCCTTCATTTTGATTGCCTCCCCTGAGGACTTGTGGTCAACTATCGTGTTGAGCAATGACGATGAGTACCCGTCGGCGTCACCTTCCTCATATATGTTGGAAGCAATTTGGTTGGCCGCGTATGCTCTTACTGTACCGTCATCGAATTGACAGTCATACACAAGTGTGTTCAGGACTGGATTCGCGTTCCATTCACCAATTACTTTTCCACTGGAATCAACAGACCGACGGACAACCCTAGCAATCACAGTTGCTTCATCTTTGGACAAGAGCACTTCGGCATTGATTAGAGCATCGGTTAACGAATGCATCATAATAGGCTTGCCTGCTGCATCCACAAGATCAGCCTCAAATGGCTCAGGCGTTTCAGTCTCGTCATCTCCATACGGCTCTGCATTCCAATCCGGCTCTTCCATTTCAGGTAGCGGCGTGGTTGGTAGCTTGATCGAGTCGCCAAGTTTCGACGTGATGTCAGCAGTAAATGCTGCACGCTTGGCAACTTCAACCTCATTCGACTGAGATTGTTCATCTTTGGTTAGTCGGCGAAGGGAGCGGCGAGGAATTACCTTGCCTTGTTGATTCAACACCCAATTCGCCATCACATTGCCCTCATTCTTCGCAGGTCCGAGGCACCGTCCTAGGCATTCCTTCTGAAACGGGTAGGACGCACTCTTGTCCCTATAGTACACCCACTCATACCAACCAAAGTGGCACAAGTTTGAGATGTCGGCTTCAGTTCCAAAAGTAGCAGTGTGTGGGTTCGATCCGTGCAACTGAAACAACTTCTTCGAAGTGGCTTGACTAATCACAGCCCGTCTTTCAATGCAGAAATCCCATAACACAATCGGCGAGCCTGATTCACGCATATCCTTGCGTGTGGCTTCCTTGAACAGTCCGATGATGAGCTCAGCTCGATTCGCAAACTGAGTCTCTGCCTCCAGCGTCTTGAGCGTTGTTCCAATTTGGTTGCAGTAAAGTTTCACTGCACGCTGATTTTGAGCCTTGGATCCATCACAAATGAGGACGTCAGGCGCACCAACTTCCTTGGAGAACTCTTTCAATGCATGGAGGTACTCGGATTCCTTCTTCATGCAATAGACCGTCACATAATCCTTATCCGAAGCAAAGAACTGGCAACACGTGTTGCCGCGTAAGCTCACTGCCTTCTTTGTTGCAAACATCGTGTCGGTATAGAAAGTGGAATTGATCTTGCGATACCTCACAGCCCTGTCATTTGTCCCTGCGCTGCGGGATAGAGATGAGTCTGGGTCCTGTTGTATCAACTGAGTTGTCGTTTCTAAAGTTCTGACGGCGTCATCGAATGGAATCCGCCAAATCTTCGACAAGTGTTCCGGTGTCACTCCTGTGGAGCGACCAGCAGATATCGATGATGCATTGATATCCCATATTGGAACTGTAGCGTCGGCTTGTGCACGTAAAGTCATGGACTCCATACTCTCGAACACTTCACACGACTCGTCATTGTAAGTAGTACTTCCCACAGCCATTGATAGATGAGAAATGCTCGCCCGACTAGACATTGCAGCCGAAAGAAGTGAAGGCTCATGCACAACACTCAGGCTTGCAAGCTGGGCCCGAATACCATCGTTATTGAGCTTCGTTTCGTCATCTTCATCATCATCCGCCACTGGTTCAACGACGAAGGGGTTAGGATTGTTGGCTAGAAATATAGCATCAACGACATCCTCGAAGAACTGCCAAGTACATGGCTCTGTTTCAGCATACATCTCAGCAATGTCGGCGTCATTAAATACAGTCTTCATCTTCCTATCATGTTGGGCAATGTCTCCCTCATGATCAATCATTGCAGCCTCTTGCTCAGCGTAGTGGCTTGATTGAGGGTCCCATCGATCGCTGTCGGGAGTCAGGAATACAATTGGATAATCATCACAATGTTCCTCCTCATGCGCAGTTAGCTTCCGAGTGGGGAAGTAGCTGAAGGTCCCAGACAGTTGCAAGTGAATCCTCATCCCTGTCTCCTCATCATAGATGGTATGATTGTTCTGCGACAGATTCGTCGACTGGAACTTTGGAGTTTCGTCAAGGAATAGCGAGGCTTCCCTTATTAGGAACGGTGGAATCAGATTGTGATCCATTGACTCAATTAACAAGGAATTCGGCATAAAGAGCAAGTAAGTTCGCCCTGTGTACGGGCAGTCATATGCCATCGCAACATTACCGATCTCAACTCTCTCCATCATTGGCAGGTCAGACGAAAACGGAGTGACATTGGCATACTGGCCACTTCTGGATATGATGGTGCAATCTTTACCTGCGACGGCCATATTTGCGTGGCTATCGAGCTCAGTTACCGACATGCAACCATACGACCCTGTGCTCACACCTCCGATCTTGACGCTGCTTAAGGCACTGACCGACGAAAATATAGGCACTATGCTCTCATGAACACGTGGTATCACTTCATGAGAGCGGCCGAGCCCTCAGGGGGCGGCCTTCTTTACAGCCTTCTTCTTGAGGATAGACTGTAAGTTTACCGAGGCAATGCGAGCTGTCTCGACCAATCCTGGCAGCAAAAGTGCAGGAGCAGGAACAAATCCTATGGTAGCTCCAACAGATGGTTTAATCACAGCACCGGCTTGAGGAGCATTCGATACTCCCATCAAGTCTAGCTGAGCCTGCATGACAGCCAAATCAGCCGTGTGCGATGCACTCATCGCTGCAATTTGTTCATTGACGACTTTGGCTTTAACCCTCCTGCCGGTCTGATTACCCGCAGGACCATAGTGGCCTTGAGTACCACCGTTCTTGCGCTTACCACCACCATTCTCACGATTGTTCTTGGTCCATTCTGACAATTCAGCCTTCTGATCCTTCGGGAGCTTGTGAAATAATTTGGGTTCATGGTAACAAAGTGTTACACCTGTCTTCCCTTTCTTCCCTGTAAGGACGGCAACCCCGCTAGAGATCTTGGCTCCAAGCGCATTCTTCTTGCCACTTTTGGCAGCAACGGGGCAATGCGGCAGCATGTAGGCTGCCATCACTTCAAAGTCGATGCACATGTTGAGCTCATCCAATTCTACTGCAGCCATGGCTGCTAGTACCTTGGGATCCACGACTGTATCAAACGATGTCAACACATGTGTTACACGTTGACGTGGATTGGGAATTTCAGTCGGCGTGTGGATACTCGCTTCCATCAACGCGATGTATGACTTTCGATGTGCAGCAAGGTGCTGAGCCATAGTGATGGACGCAGTTCCAGTCCACTTACGAACTGTGAGCACATATGTTGCGTCTTTGACGATCTTATCCCATATGTGCCTCCCAGCATGTTGGCCTTTGATAGCGAGATACGCTCCCCTGCCATCTTGCGTCTTGCGGAACGGGGCAATCGTGGCAGCCACGTCAGTGCCGGCAACTGCATTATCAATACGATGAAACAGAGATGCATTGTCAGCCCTCATCAAGTTGTGGGTGTGGCTTAGACAAAACTTCATTTCCTCCTGAATCGACGTGTAGATCTCAGCATACGGCTGATCGACTTCACGTACGGCCGTCGCAACATCCACCGGCACGGCAACATTTGGCCTCGTCAAATATGTCAACGGTGCATCACGGGCACCATACACCTCTTCCAAGTCTTGAGCGAATTGCTCGAGCCACTTGTGGACCGCCAGATCCTTGGTTAACTTTGGAGGGTTTCCGACAGGCTCCGACTTCTTCTCCTTCATGGCTTTCCAATGCTCCATGAAGTTCTTTAACACAGCCCAGAACATATCATCGGCTTCGACAACACGGCCCACCTGAAGATAGTACTTGATAATGAGTCGGGCACAGTTTAAGCGTACCTCCGACCTCGCTGGAATCTCGAACTGTAGAACCTCCCGAAGTCGTGCATTCGCCGCAGCGCCGCCAGCGATCTTCGCCGGCTTGAGGCACTTCAAGATGAGAGCATCAAGATCGTCCTTGTCGGGGAAATCGATAAAGTCCGTCGGGGTCGTTAGACCTTCGGCCGCCAACTTGAGGCGAGTGCGATCAGGGAGCCCCATCTGAGCCTGTTCGGTCCAGAATAGTAGGGCTTGAGGTGCAGTAAGAGGCATTTTTGATTTGGTTTTCTTTTCGTAGGCAGCGGAGGCAAATTCAATTCAAGTGTGAAGATTTTATGGCAACCGTATATATGCCCAAAAGAATATTTCCATGCCCATCACATTTATTTCTTCACCGGCGATTTATCGCCGATGACTCACAGAGGAATCAGTATCATACATATTCCTATTTTCGCCACAAGCGATTTTCTTCGCCGAAAGTGATAGAAAGCGATGTTAGATTCACAGAGGAATCAATACCCTTTTTCGTCCGATTCATTTCTAGAGTTCCTTCTTTGGGGCAACTATCATTCGAATTTGAATAGGAGAAAATGCTCCTTGCTAGGGAGTTCGTGATTTGTGGTTCACGTCTACCGTTGAGGTTGATGATGCAGGGCTATCATGGTGACGGCGGCGGCATCCCTCGGTTAATACCCAGCCCGACGCAATCGAAGTGTCGGCTGCAGGCACTTCATGGTAATGAAGTGTAGATCATAGTTTTATCGTATCGCGACCCGTCGGTCCGATCGAAAGGCTTCATGCTAGAGAGCAAAGCCTGACTAATTATAACGTTTACAATCCCCTCGGATTCAACGGCGTTTACGCATTTAGAATAATCTAGTTTAGTTTTGAATTGCTTATTAAGTGATATTAATAGAATCCGGGTGCAGTTACCAATCCTTCGAGAGATTGTAACTTCACCCACGGTGGGAGCCTAATATGATCAGTCTGCTAGACTATAGATCATACCGACACATTCCCTCGCATCTCCGTGCGCACAGCAGGCTAGAACACTGTTCTACCATTCCAACGTATTAAGTTGGGTCTGATAAACTGTTTCGGGTACGTGTTGATACCTCTATTAACACAGTTAATAAGGCAGTAACCACGATACCACTAGATAAAATAAATAATCACTTCTCTCACAGAATAATTACAAATTATGATTTCTAGCTAAGGAACGTGTGTATGTTTGACCTCAAGTCATACACACAACACTGAAACAGTAGGGTCCTGAAACACTGGTTTTTGTTTTTGGGGTTTGTACCAAGCTCTACGGTACTTCTACGGTACTTTCGACGCCACGTCCTTTTTCGAAAATCCAGCCACAATCATGGACTTGGAACCTTGACGCCAATTGTAGTCTGGAGGAACCGCACGGCGGCATTGACCTTTTTCTCTTGCGCAGGACTATTCTTTGGCATGTTGGCAACGGACCTTATATAGTGCTGCAACAACTCTGAATATGAAATTGCGATGATAATGCAATCCTTCACGTGACACGTCGTGAAATCTCAGCTTGCTCGATAAGAGCTCGGTAGCTTATGGCGCGATTTTGAAGGGCAAGACGAGTTCGCACGGTGATAGTCACAAGGATTGATGTGACCGTCACAATGAACTCTACAATTGAAGATACTGTATAGGGCCATCGGATATAATTAACACATCCATTACAGTATTATACTACATCGTCGGTACATAGCAAAAAAAATGAAGGAAAGGGGCTGTTGCAGGACCCACTTTATACTCGTAGGGATTTTGAGAAATGGCGATGCCTCTGCGAGTGTTAGTTGGTGGAAGTCGTCCATGGTAGAAAAGAAGGAGAGGTAAAAGACTAGGTAGGTACCACCACCGATTATTCCGAGACTAGACCCTTTTTTCCCGAAAATGTGTTCGTTCCCGCTTAGAATATGAGGATGTCAGACGGGTCACTCGCTACGCTCCCTCCATGCGAGGAAAGGGAAAGTAACGCAATCTCTCAGACCAAACGGCTTTGTCTTCGACGATAATTCCTCGTAAGACAAAAATGACAGTCGATGGCGATGGCGACGAAGAAGACGACCGCGAAGAAGAGGAAGAAATTGGCTCTGACGTAGACAACGAAGACGACGACCATGAGGAAGAGGATGAAGAAATAATGGGTTCCGACGAAGATGATGAGCATGACATACATCGAGACCTTGATTTAGAAATGCGCATGATCGAGCGTAATAACCCAGAATTAACAAAACTTACAGTGGGATACATGCATAATGGGGGATATATTACCGCCATGAGATGACTGGGCTGGTCTTGGAAATGCCATTGGAAGGAATACACATATCAAGGAGTTAGTATTGTATGACTATAACAGTGATATAGCAGTTGAATACTTATTGAATTTTCTACCTGGACTGGCCTTGAATTGCTCCATCAAAAAGTTGAGCATTGGGGGATGGAACTTTTCCGATGGAGAAGTTTGTAACTACTTGACTCAATTTTTCAAGCACAACCACAACTTTGAGTGCCTGAAAGTGCAATGTAATCCAAGATTGAGTGCTAATGAGTTGGCATTATCGTTACGACGGTTTGAATCTCTCAATGAGTTCATACTTATTAGTAATCCTGACTTGCCATGGGTAAACAATACGCCTATCATCTTAGCATTGACCGGTCATACTGATTTAATAAAACTGACATTTGCACGTGTTGAGTTCGGAAGTATGCATCGCAAAAATGACAACACGAGGCCTTGCTGTGATGCGATGGTAACACTACTTCAGAATCCACGCTCTAAGCTCAAGTCGCTTCATCTGAATCAGACAACCAACTATTACGCAACAACGCAAGCATTATGGACACGTACCTCTCGAACCATATACTTCAAATTATAAGCCACGAAAACAATTCAAGCCAAGCAGCTTGTCTCAAGATCATTCAGACACATTTCAGTGTATCAGAAATCGAAATGCAACCATTCATGGACTTGGACTTGAGTGTCAAACCTCTTGCCTTTGCTTGGATGGTGAGAGACAAGCACGGGTGTCCATTGTTGCAAGCCTTGCCATCATGCTTGAAATGAGCCATATCAAAGAAAAGACCTCATGAATAAAAGGATGGATGTTGCATACATAGCGGTAGGTAACAACAGTGCAGACAACTACATTAGACGGACAAGGTCTGTACAATCACACGCTTACATAGTTTTACACTCCGGACCGTTGTTGTGTCTTCACTAAATTGCCGGCGATCATCAGGTGACTATGATTAAGCTGATTAAGAAGATGTTCCGGTATCACATAGACTCGGATTCCGCCCATATAAATGCCTGGAATACTCGTGGATCGAAGGAGTACTCACAGTAACCATTGTTGTCTTCCCATGCTGTAGTGTCCATAAATTGTCTTTCCTCACTGGAAAACTTACTACATGCATAATGTCGAATCAAAGTATCGAAGTGCTCAATATCAGTACAACGTATGCGTACCGCATTCATTGATAATCCATGATCGTCATCATCCTCATTGTCGTCTAGCTGTTGTCTGATATTGCCCCATCGAGGAGTTGATTGAGAGAATCTATCCTTTTGACCTACATTAGATGGACGGCGTGTAACCCACGTGCGTGGATCGGGCAATGAATCTATTAACTCAATTGATACATCATCCTCTTTCCCATTTTTGCGTATCACATGTAAAGCAATCACATGTCCATGGAAGAAGAAAGTGGCAGCAGTTTTTCGTCCTTTCAATCTCATCCTCTCTCGTTCATCATCCAATAACAGTAGTGACATTTTAAAGGAATGCAAATGATTATCATCTAATATATTCCCCCCACAGACACTAACAAATTGTGATGTAGACAATAGTCCCATGTCAATTAAATGATCATGTACATCCGAGGGTATAATAAATGCATCATGATCAAGACGTAACTTACGTCGTACGTCGGGCAGTATTGATGCAGCATGTTCATCAATTACATAATTGATTAGACGATCAGGTATGCCATTATTCCATGGAGATAATTCATCCATTGTCTCCATCTTGTTATTGACAACATTCTTCTCTTCACTGGATGTAAAGTATTGAACACAAGTTAGTGGTGCAATGACCGTACAACCATTTGTGGTACTAGGATTACGTCCCTGGTAGGTATTAAGAAAATGTATATGAAATTTGCCACAATTATACATTGCACGGTATTGTTCACGGTATAGCAATGTCATTGACATGATGGAGTCAAAATTCCCAGCAACACCACCACTCTCGACTACCTCCATCATTGAACCAAGTGTAACCTCACTACTGCTTGATGAAACAACATTAACATCCCCAATATTGCATATTGGCGGTTTACTAATCTGCTGCTGCTGCTGCTGCTGCTGCTGCTGTATACTTAGATCAAGTGCCATTTGTAACGCATCTTTATCAAAGCCACTAGAATCAACAGATATATGACGCTGTAATTGTAATTTTTGATTACTACTACTCCCATCAGTAGACCGATGTCGGTGTGATAATAATTGTCGAGCACGTGCTACTGCTGACAAGGATATCGTACCTTTAATTTCTTCTTGATTCGTCATTTTTGTTGTCGTCATTGTTATTGTTGTAGGACAAGCTGGTTCTTCAGTCATGATGGAATATGTACCATCAATTTCCATTGACATTATTTCATTACTAATATTCAATGCATTATCGTAGGATGTGGCCGTTGGTGATGTAATCACGTCCATGTTCATTGTTGTCGAAGTAGTATTAGTAACGATGTCACTTCTTCTTCTATTGGGATCAATAACATCTAGAGGACATGAATAATTAACATCCTCCTCGTCCTGCATCAACATACGTTGTCCAGCGACACTCTTCTCTACTACTTTCTCATCTCTACGTATAAAAACTTGGGGTAACTCTATAGGACCTGGTAATTCCGGTAATGATGCCACATCAATCTTGTTTGTATTACGTCTATTCTGTCTCTTATCATCGTCATTATTATTATCGTCCATCATCATCATATTGTCATCATCATCATCTGATGAAGTAGTAGTAGTGGTAGAACATGCATTATTCCAAAATGTACATATATTTTCAAATGATATACCATCGAGGCTTCCACATTGATCTCTTAATAATCCTGTACCTCCTTTATTACGAATATACTCTTTCCATGTAGTGAATATGTCAGCATCTGCCCTGTCCCCCCCCTTCCTCTTCTGTTGTTGCCGTGTAAGACGAATACGACTATTTCTTACATCTTCATCAACATCCTTTCCCTCTTGCTTCTGTTGTTGCTGCTGCTCGTCGTCAAGTGCCTCCTCAAATGCTTTCCTTGCCTCTATTGCCAATTTACGCAATGTTTCGATTCTTTCATCGACTGTTGTTGTGGCAGGTGTAGCAACAGACGTTGCAGCCGTGGCCGTTGTCATCATCCCGCCCAATAAGCTAGTTACCCATAATGCATTCGCTGCCGATCTCGTACGTCTATTCCCTACAATAGAAGGAGAAAGTAATGTCTCTGCCGTTGTTGTTCTATCATCTGATTCGTTCATTGTACTATATTCATTATTATACTCCTCGTTGTTTTCATTATGGTAATAGTAATCATGTTGGGGGATGCGATATAATGCCACCTCGACGTACCTCGTGCCCACGGCATATGCCAAACTAGTATGTCCATTATTATACGTTGATGTGAATAACCCGAGTAATGTATCATTAATGTCATATTGTGTCGTTAGTGGTAATAATTTAGCATTGGTGGGGAGCGTGGGACTGGTTAGGAAATGTACATCACTGGAGGTTAATGATCGCGTCCTTCTAGCATTCAGAAGATTACACGGTCTCTCTGTTGGGAGATTGGTGGATACCGGGGCGATATTGTTGTCGGCCGTGGCATCACATGAGGCAGTATATGCTCTACGACCGGCCAAAGACGATGGCTTCACGAGTGAAGAGGAGGAGGGGGAGAAGGGAGATTGACGTCGATTCACCGATTTCTCGTTGTTTTGTAATTGCACTTTGTCGAAGTTATTTCCATCCTCCGTCGTCGATGGAACTCCCGACGAGGACGAAGAAGAGGAGCTGCTCACGATGACGACTGGAGTATTAGTAATCATTGTAGTCCCTTCTTGATTATTCTCATCCGACGGTGTCACGACGGTAATTATTTCCTCCCAATTACTCCTCGTCTTCTTGTTGGTACTACTGGTGGTGTGAGTGCTACGACCCTCCCCAGCACCGCCACGACTGAGTAACCCCGACCACCCCAAACGAGAAGGTGACGGCATTGCGGCTATTGTCTGGATGGAGAGTGCTCTCTCTTGTGGTTCCGACTGCGAAGCTGTTTGATTGAAAGATCCTCGGCTATGACTCCGTTTTCAGGTGAAAAAGGTCTAGGTAGTATTAATTCTTTACCTAATTTCTTAAGT
>Ga0247834_1004334_pt1 | contig 18091 bp, 23 predicted proteins | sample LaCruzMarch2015__8_FD_187118 | JGI IMG/M metagenome (GOLD analysis project Ga0247834, IMG submission 187118) | Freshwater microbial communities from meromictic Lake La Cruz, Castile-La Mancha, Spain - LaCruzMarch2015_12m | ecosystem: Environmental > Aquatic > Freshwater > Lake | place: Spain...
CAATGTAGTATTTACTATTAATTTTATTGATAGTTTTATAAACTATATGTTTCACATATATATTTATATCAATGTGCTGCTTTTAGCACTTACAACCTCTATAATTACAAAATCTTTGAGCTGCTTTTGCTGTATTATTTCCTTTATTCTTTTGCTTAGATTTTAAAGCTTTAGCTTTTGAACAGGTCATTTTACCTTTTACTTGACGTTTTAAAATTCCAGGACGAACCGGGTCATGGATAGACTTTTTTTCGTTTATGTATTCTTTTAGGGAGATCATATTGTTACCTCTTTTCCGTTTTTATTAACTTTACCAATAGGGTAAATTAATAAACGTACATCTAATAAAAGTTCTGTATCGTTATTAAAAAGAAAATACATATTATTAGAAAAACGGGTAGTTAAACATGGTAAATATGAAGCGGTATCAGGTAAGTTAGGGTTTTTTATAATATGGCTATTACTGTGTAACAACATTTGTATAAACGCTATTTCCTCTTCTGAGTCGCGTTGTAGTAAAAATTTTATAGGTTTAGGGGTTTGTAAAATAAGATTAACATTTTCGGGACCAAATTCTTGAGTTTTAGTTAAACTAAAATCATCGCCGTATATACCCTTTAAAGCAAGTTCTCGTAATTCCTCTATAACAATAGAACTTGCTTTTTTTAAAAGATCAAAGTATACTGCAGGGGCTCTTTCAGGCATTATATAAACTTTTTTAAGTTTATTTTGTTTTAAGAGATTTTTCACCGTATTATTAAGCTCTTTATTTTTTACATTTTTTTGTAAATTTTCAAGAGTTGGTTCTATTGTTTTAATAAAATCAAACTGTACCACTTTAGTTAAAAATTGATTTATTATATCTCTTGTACCATTATTATTTTTATACATGGTTTTTAATGAACCCCATTGTTGAAATTGTGGTGCTTCTATTGAATCAGGTATAAAGGATGCGTCTTTAAATGAAATCCAAAAAACGTCTTTACCGGTTTGTGTGTTGTGAAGTGCTATATCCGCTTTACCTGAACCCGGTATTTTTTTAGCTTGATTAAAAAGTACATCAGGTACGACTTGATTATCCCCAGGTAAAAGAATTCCCACTGGGGGCAAACCTGTGAGAGATTTATTAAATTCTTCTACTTGGGCTAATTCAGCGCCTATTCCTGAGGGTAAACGTTCCTTTAAAATTATATTATTTGAATATAATTCATATAAAGCAAAAATAACTAAAGGTTTTAATACTGCAGTTCGAGTAAAATTAATTTTTTTACCACTTTTAAAATTATTATAAAGTTGTTCAACCTGGGTATCAGTTATTTTTTCCCATTCACAAACTCGTGAACCCACTGGCGGGGATAATCTTAACTTACATTTTTTACCAGCATATGTTATTATAAGAGGTTTATCTGAGGTTTGTATTAAGTCCCTAATTAAATTAGATAAATTTTTAAAATTTAATTGTGTATGTGGGTCGTATGCTCTTTCTTTTGGAGAGCCTTGGGAGAGTGTAATATTTGTTTTAAATGGTTCATTATTTTTAATTGTTTCAAAAATTTCGTATAACCTTTGTAATGATTCTCCCTGTACGCCAGATATTAATTTAAGTATATCTAAATTTGTTTCTACATTTTCCCAAATCTTTTGCTGTATAACTTTTTCATAAACCTTTGAAAGAAGTTTAAAAGGTTCTTTCTTTTCTACAATAGGTTCAGGCTTTTTAGGAACAGGTTTATTAGAAAGCAGGGAGTCGTAGATCTTATTGAGAAAGTAATCTGACATATAGATATATTATTTATTAAAAATCTATAATTACAAGTTTTTTAGAACCACCTCTATTCACTACCCCGACATTTTCGGCATGAATATCAAAAGTAGAAACTGGCCAACCCTTAACTCTTTTTAATCTTTTATGATAGTCAACAAGGTAATTACAAGCTTTAACATAATTATCATTCGGATCCATATCTTTTGCAGTTCTTTCTACCCATTTCCAATCTATAGAACTCTTCGGGCTCAATACTTCATTCATAATAAAATCTGATTTCATATCATCATCTTCAATTCCTTCTTCATTACCAGTTATATCTAAATACCCTTCTGTAAAAATCCAACAAATGGCGTTTCCGGTTTTTGTATTTACTTTTTCAGCCCAAATAGTATCAGGCCTTATTTGAAGTATTCTAACAAATACATCAGACCCTTCATTATCTTTCATAAACTGATGTTTTTTAATTTCGATAGAAGATATTTTATTACCTTTTGCAGGTTTTTTTATAACAGTATCTGACATATCTTCATCAGAATTATCCTCATAGGTATTAAAATACTTTCCTTGACCTATTAGAGTTTCACTTTCTTTTATTGTTTTATTATAAAAGTTACGAAAGGTCATATATAGATATTTTATTTATTCAGAATAAATACATTAATGCGCTTTGACAAGGTTATAAACTTAGTTTTGGAACAAATACCTAAAGAAGAGGAAAAGCCTGAACCTCAGCCTTGGTGTTTAGAGATCAAAAAAGACCTCTCAAAGAGTGAAGAATATAACGAATTAGGAGATCTGATTATTAGACTCTTTGAACTAAGATCTAAGCTAAAGTAACTGGCTCAGGCAAAGTGATGGTCTGAGGCATAGGTACAGAAGGGTTGGCAAGAGTTTGTGAAAGCTCAGGCACTTCCATAGGCTGGGCAAACTGAATCATTTGTTTATTTTTTCTGCTGTTACCTTTCCGGCGATAACCTAAAATCATAACCTTCCCCTCCTCAGTCTTTTGAAGAATGGGAACGAGACGGCCTTGCATTACTAGTTTGTTTACTTTTTGTGGTGACATAATTTTATTTGAAAATGGTGGAGGTGAGGGGAGTTGAACCCCTGTATCCTGAATACATAAGCTAAAAGGTCTACATGTTTAAGTGTCTTTGGCATTCTGGTTACCTTAGGATAACTAAGACTTTAGGCTGCCTGGTGCCACTAACCTATTTACAGTCTGCCTATAGACATTATCGCAATCTACAAACGGGAATATTTTTTTTCTTACACAGAAACTATTCTCAATCCTGTACCCTCTGTCATCAATTAACTCTTAGAGGGTCTGAGTTAAAGGACCTTAGGCTGCTAAGAGGTATTCTTCTTCAATACCGCCGAGAAACTCGGAAGCATTGTTGAAGATGTATTCAGCTTCAGCCAAGATGGAGTCAGTATTATCTGCTCTTAATTTTGTAATCGATTTTAACGAGGCCATCGATCAACCTCGACATGCGTTTTTAGTTTCTGTTTCAGGTCGAAACCATTGCACCCCCATAAATTTTTCAAAGATCTGTTTTTACTTATTACATTCTATACAAAGCATGAGTGAGCTTTGAATGTAACCAATTTACAAAACGAAGTGTATAGCGAACTGAAACTCTATACCAGCTAAATTTTCTTAAGAAGTTTACAACTCTGCGTGATAGCTTTTTATTCTCTTCAGCTCTTTTCATTGCCCAGACTTTGCTATTATAAATTCTCTCTTTAACTGGGGTCTTCTCAGCCTTAATAAGTCTAATTTCGTCTAACCTACCTTTGGTGAAAGAGGCTTCAAATTCAAGCCACCAATCATCTCCAGGAATAAGCTCAATGTCTTCAAATGTTAATTGATCTTCATCCCCCCATAAGTCCTGCTGCTTTGTATTATTGGTACAATATCCAGTATAGAAGTTAATAGTGCCGTGGAAGTCTACCTCTCTCCATTCCTCTTTAACTACATCAAGGTAACCTCTAAGAAAAGAACTATCATCATCCTTCCATTCTCTTTCCTGCCAGAGATGCTTGAGTTTACCAGATTTAGTAATCTCGTAATTATCTAAGAGGTTATCTAAGTCCTTGGTTTGAAACACCTCTTCATCCCATTTAACGTTCAAAGCCTTAAGCTCTTTGGTTAGAGGTAGTTTCTTTTTTACAGTGATATTATCAAACATTCCCAAAATATTATTCTCGCTTTCTGTAGTAATTATGCATGCTTTTATTTCAATGGCAAGAATAAATATTAATAGCATGAGCAAAAGTAAACGCTCTCGTAAAGTAGTAACTAAAGCCGAGAGTAAAGCCGCGACGGCCTTAGACACATCTCCGTATGTGTTCCAAAGGGAGAAAATTAAACATGAACTCAATATCCGGGAACTTCCCTGGACTGAAAAGCAAAAAGCTCTCATTGAGCTTATATTGCACAAAGATACTAGAGCTGTTTTTATTAGTGGCCCGGCGGGTACAGCTAAAACGATGCTTGCAACTTATTGTGGACTAAAACTTTTAAATCAAAGAAAGGTAAGTGAAATCGTTTATATAAGATCAGTAGTTGAAAGTGCTTCTAAGTCATTGGGCTTTTTACCAGGAGAGGCTGATGATAAGCTCAAACCATTTATTATGCCGTTAATAGATAAATTAGAAGAACTATTACCTGCCAATAATATTAAATTTTTATTTGATGATCAAAGAATTAAACCTATACCGATTAACTTTTTAAGAGGGGCTTCTTTTAATGTAAATTATATAATTGCGGATGAAATGCAAAATGCTGAATTTTCTGAAATTCAGACCATTATTACAAGAATGGGTAACTTTAGTAAATTTATATTCTGTGGAGATCCAATGCAGACAGATATTAAAGAAAAAGGTAAGACCGGCTTTAAGCCACTTTTTGATCTTTTTAATGACGAAGAGTCTCGCAACAAAGGTATTTACTGTGTAGAGTTGTTAGAAGAGGATATTATGCGTTCTGAAATTTTAAAGTTTATTGTAAGTAAACTTCAAATGTATAAAAAGTAATTAAACGACAGTCCAGTTATTTGAACTTTTAATTCTACCTGCACATATATCCCAAATATTTACGTTGTAGTTTTTTTGCCAGACACTTTTAATATGCTGTTCTGTAATACCTGTTTCAATATTTTTTAATGTTATTGTTTGCTTGTTTAATTTCTTAATTCTAGTTTCCAGGTTATGCATTGGGTTTTGCAGTTTCATACGAATACTATTTTGTTCTTTATTTTTAGGTAACCTAGACGGGCAATTTGAACTAAACTCTTTTTTTCTTTCAGCTGTCCAAGCTTTACGCATTTTTTCTTTCGAAGCTTCTGTACGTTTTTGACCAACTCTATTTTTAATATTTTTTTCTTTTACTTCAGGCAAATGCATAATGTTATTACTGCCCTGCCATTTTTTGCGTAACAGTTCGCGAACATGCTCTCGCTTACCAGTTTGCCATTTTTCTAAACTAATTTTGCTTTTAAGGTTACAAGTATCTTCACTTTCTTTACAACCTGTCTTATTAGGAGGACAACAACCACCCAACGCTCGGTTATATGTATTGTTTTGTTTAATCCAAGTCTCGTTAACTAACTCAGCTTCTTTTTGTAAAGCTTCTTCTTTAGTGTTAAAAGTAAAAATAATTTCTCTTTTAAAGTTTTCTTTACCGTATTTTTTAATAGCGTTTTTAAGGTGTTTATTTGAACCGTAATAACATTTCTTTTCTGGGGTAATTAGCTTATGATAACCAATATAAGTTTTATTGTTAATAAGATTTGTAGTTTTATAAACTATATGCTGTATCACGTATATATTTATAAAATTAAAACGTTACTAGCAAATAAGTATATATGTGAACGCTCTCATCGACGAGTTTTACGGTCCAGAAGATTGTAAGAGAGTAAGAGACTTTTACAAGACTGATAACTCGCTTCATTCAGCATTACGTCAAGCTATTGGTGAACAGATTACTTTAAAGTCTGATAAATTTTTAGCCTCTAATCCTGTTGATGTTGTCTGTTTAGTTTGCTTAACTGCTAGGTTTGCTTCCTCGGAGGATGAATGTCATAGGGTGGCTATAACCGTTTGTCAGATGATTAATGAGCCTAATCCCTTACCCTACTTTCATAGAGATGATATGTTAACCCTTGCTAGTAAGACTCTTATATCATTATCCTTCTTTTATAAGGCGTTAGAACATAGGTTCTTGCGTCACGGAGCACCCTCTCCCCGGTTTTATAGGGAAACCTCCAAGTCTATCTATAAGCGTAATAAACAACCAGATATCGCAGCACATCATGAAAAATGGGAAGGGTTCTTAGGAGAGTTGTTTATCTGAGGTTTTTAGTATAAATTAGTAGTATGGATTTCACTTTACTACAGCACCTATCAGCTTCTTTATTACAAAAACTAGAAAACGTAACAGAGGCTGAGTTATTATCAGCTTTTAATACTCTTTCAGCAATCCCAGCTCACCCTTACGATCAGATCAAATATAAATATTTTGGTCCAGAATATAAATTTTCTACCTTTGAAGATCTACCTGAACCAGTAAATTTTAACCCTAATACTACTTTTTCTGAGTTAACTAGTATTGGCGATATGTTTGAAACAACTCTAACTCAAAGCCTGACAAGTTTACCAATAACTACTAACAATGAAATAATTGAATGGGATGAAAGTCTTGTGAAAAAAAATATTATATTTGCTGAGATAGTTAATAGTGTTAAAATGCATCAAATAATAGCTAACCCGGTAGGTGTTTCCCAAAAACTATTAGCGTATTATACTCAACTGTTTAAAAATTAACTTACTTTAGTTCCTTTGCCCTTATAAGTGAGGTTAGTAGTAGGTGCAAATACCCCAACTACTGTATTAGATACAGTATTCCAAGTAGCAACGAGAACATCAATAATTGAAGTTTGTGTTTTATGTACAGGTGCAGGCCCGTCAATACCGGCTTGTTGAGATCGTAATTGTTCTGCTGTATCGGCATCACAATTAATATCTGGTATACGAGTATCATGGCAATGCATTTGATCAGGAAGAGCGTGAGTATGAGGCCAAAGAAATACCGGCAACGGAACAGCCCCGAATAATGCAAAACCGCAAGGCACAATTTCTTGAGGTAATATTGAATAGGCTACGTTTAAAACCTCCTCGTAAAGACCCATACCGAATCTAGAGGAAGCTATAAGTTTTGCTTGCTCGGGATTTGCTATATTTGCTGAGATAAAAGCTAATAAACCTTTTGATGCAAGAGTTATACCTTCAACAGCCGGTCCTCCCCAAAATGCAGGACCTGTTGCAACACTACTACTGCTACTAACTTTAGAGCTTTCATTTCTCCCTACAGTTTCTAACCTTACAACAGAAGCACTTTCTATATGAGCATGACCCCCACATATCATATTCCCAGTATTACTAATAGTACCCTTTACAACAAGGTGTCCGTCTGTAGGTCCAACTTCAATACTTCTACCTCCAAGAGTTACAACATCCCCTTCTAAAGCTAGCTTACCTGTACGACTGCCGATGGTTACTTCTGGTCCAGTTATTGAAGTGATACCGCCGTTAACTGTAATAGGCCCGCTTGTAGTTAATTCTATACCCTGTGAACCTGTTAGAAGGCTGAATTTATTACTACATTTGATAGTATAAATTCCCGAGCCACCTGGTACAGCTGGTACGTTTAGTCCTTGTACATGATTACAGTTACCCCCTTGCGGTATCGGTCCATATTTTGGACTAACCTGACCGCTACCGCGACCAAACCCTGCTAAACCTCTCAACCGGTAACCCGCATTTTTATCTATTCGATAGGATGGAACATCATTCATACCTATACCGATCTCTAATACTTCACTGTTTTGTACTATAGTATATCTATTACCTCCATTGCCCAATAGTGCTTCGTTTTGCTCTATTTCAGGAATAAAACTTTCAGCTAGTTGAGCAGACTCAGCGTATTTTTGACTATCATCTGATGGGTCAACTATCTTTCGAGTGCCATTACAAACTAAACAATCCCCATTAAATGCAGTTAATTTATTAATTTTTAATCTTTCTTTGAGATAATTTAAAATAGTTGTAGGTATTCTAATATTACAAGTTCTCTGCAAAAAAGCCCCTATACTACTAAACAGTCTTCCTGCAACCTTTGACAGATAATCTCCTTCACAATTAGGGCATGTAATTTCTCTTTGCCCCGACACAGGGGCATTTGCAGGACCAGTAGCTGATTCTGCTGAAATTGCACCTGCAGTTGGTGGTATAGATTTTTTAGGCTCTGTAAACCCTGATTGAGCTACAAAAGATTTACCTTGAAATTCAAAGTTTTTTTCAGGGTTAAACTTAAAAGGGTCTTTTGTTAAATTAACAATAGTGGTACTATCTCTATTTATATTTGGAGCAGCGATTGTAGCAGTCCCTTGAAGAGCAAAAGATGGGGAACCAGTAGCTTTTTCAATGCTTTTCTTTAACTCATCCTGTTCTAACTCTTTTATTCTTCGAGCTCGGATTACAGCATATTCTTCTTTAGTAGACATATTTATAATTAAACCTTACTGCTCAGAAGAGCTAGGTGGCGGGGTCGGAGGTGTAATTGGTACTTCTTTAATATTTGTTGTCTGAGGTGCCTGAGGTGTCTGAGTACGGAATTTAGATAATAGATTATCTGTTAAGTTTTGTAGCACAGTTTGTGCAGGTATTTTAAAAGGTCCTTTAGGTATATTTGCTCTTTGATATTTAATTTGAGCTTCTTTAGTAAATTTAGTATTTAAACTACTACCAGGTCTTCTGTTTTGACCTGTAACTGTAGACCTAGTGAGAGGGGCTGCAATGGTTTTCATAATTTCTTGTATTCGACGAGTAGCTTGAACTACATCAGGAGAGACATTACCTACTTTAATATATTGATCTCCCATTATAACAGAATTACTATCACTCTGTACCCATTCCTCTTTTGTACCTAAAGTTGTATTAAAACGGTCTCCCTCGACTTGATCTCTTCTATCAAATTTTGAAAATAATTGATGAAAACCGTCATTAAAAAACATATTTGAACCGTCGTGACCGCCAATCATTAAGCTTTTTTGATTATTTTTATTATTAGTTGGGTCGGTTGTATCATCCCAAGTAATAGCTCCAACCCCACCTAAATTCATAACCCCTCCGGTTGAAACAACAGGGTTACTTGGTGTAGGAGCTGGCTTATATTTTGGCGCATCGGATCCCAGCCTAAAAGCACTTTCCCACTCTCTTTGACCGTAGTTAGCTGCAAAGTAAACAGGAAATAACGGATTACCTTCTCTAAAAAATACCCATAAGACAGCACCGGCAGCTGGGTAAGTAAATACCCCTTTTGCCATATTATTTAAATTTAAAACTGGAGTCGCCCCGTTTCTATCAGTCTGGTTAACCATACTGCCTGTATATCCTCCAATCTGTCTTTCACTACTCGCTATATTTTGAGCTAATAATTGACTTTCATTTTCGTTTTGAGAACCTGTTAATGTACGTCGAAGAGGTCCATACCCTGCTGCTAGTCCATAATACCCCTCAGGTGTAGACCCCGGAGCAGCAATAACATTACGATTACCATATGTTGTACCAAAGTATAAGTTTTCTGCGTAACGAACAAAGGCATTAGTATTATCATTTGTGTTTCGCCAATTTTCATTACTATTAAACCTAACAGCCCCTAATTGATATAAACCAAAAGAGGTTATTGGTCCGGAACTTCCACCGTTAATATCTGAAGCTCTATTAGAATTAAAACTGCTCTCAACACTAGCTAATCTCGTAAAAAAATTAGCCCATTCCTCTCGCGAGCCTGTATTAATACCATACATAGACCCGTCGCTTGGAGGTGGTGTGCCATTTGCAAATTTACTATTACCTAAAGCTAGATAAACTCTGCTATACTGATCCCTAAAAACAGAACTCATATTTTGATTTAAGCCACGAATACTACCTGAAGTGCCTTCTAGGTTTGGTGCTATCCCTTGCGCAATACTAGCTTGACCGCTTGTACTTACTGGTTGAGATGCTAAGGGATTAGCAATACTTCCAAAAAGATTCCCTTGCCCTAACGGGTTCGAGGATTGATGAGGTAACAAAGAAGCTGCCTGGCCGCTTGTACTTGTAGTTTCGTATGGGTTATTTTTATCATTATCAAACAATGAACTACGAGCTGTACTAGTGCCTCGATTAAAACTTACATGTACGTGTCCGTTGTGTGGGTTGGTTCCGGTATATGGTCGAAGCCCTTTTTCTGGCGACCAAATCTGCCCATTAAAAATAGCATATTTTACAGACCCTGCAAATTGGCCGCTACTACCTGATGCTATAATATCGTTAAAAACATTTGTTCCTTCATTAACATTATTAATCCCAACATCAATAGCGTCTCCTGTATTATGATCACTTTTTCTTTGCTGGTGGGAAGCATCGCCCCAAATACCGTAGTCTTTAATACTTGAATATTTACTTTTTAAAGAGTCCCAAAAAGGGTAAATAACAGGGTTGCCACCCTTTTGTAATGCACTACTAAATCTTCCAAAATTAATCGGTTCAAGAGCATTACCTAGATTGCCTTCTTTATTAGGGGTAGCGGTCGGTGACTGATTAAAAAAGTTACCGACTGCATTACCAAATGCATCTATAGCATTTGTAATTAAATTGCCCGGGGACGAAGTACCTAATATAGGAGAGGCAGCCTCTGACCAAGGTAAAATCTTTATTAACCTTTCTACAATATGGGATGGTAAGCTATCAGGCAAATTATCACCTACACATAACAGTTTTATATCTTCTCCAGCCTCGTTCCAATCCTGATATAAAGCTGGCATTATATGAGGTATAAAAACCTGTACCCGGCCTCTTTTTTCAGGGTCATCGTTGTTTATACACAAACCCAAATAGTTTCCGTAATATTCTTTCATATTTTTAAATAGTAGTCGAGCTTTTAACAACCTCCTTGGGTGGTTCTTGTGGTTGAGTTACACCTTGTTGTACTATAGTTCTATTCGGATTTACAGGGGAGGGTGCAATAGTAGGAGGCACAGGTGGGTTGCTTGGTATAATATTTAAACCATTAAGTGTGCCAAGTATAGGTGTTAAAATAGGGTATTGGTTTGCAAAATTAGTCAAAATAGAGGATAATACACCACCACGTAAACCTTCTATAACAGATACAAATCCGTAACCCATATTACCATTAAAACCAAAACCAGTAATTTTAGCTAGTGGGGCAAAGGCATTATTAATCTCCGGAGGTAATATATTATTAATAAGCTCTTGTGGGTTACGTAAAAGGTATAATGCTTCTGAAACTTGTGGTGGGGCATAAGCAAATAGTAAATCGAGGGGGTTACTTAAAAAAGAAGATAATTGACCTGAGTATATCTGTAAATTAAAAGCAAAATCAACAATAAAATTAGAACCGCTATATAAAGCTGCAATTCCTTGGATTTGAGAAGCTAAAGCTGTAATTTCGTTTAAAAGTTCAATAACCTCTAAAATTATGCCATCAAAGAGTTGTTCAAAAAGTATTTTTATAAAAGATGAAATAATACTATCAATAGCATCAGCAATAGCAGTAATAATGTCTAACAAGCCGTTGTAAAGATCGGATAAGATTATAAAAGGTAAAGTTAAAACTGAATCTATCATTCTTAAGCTACCGGAAAGTATTGTAGGTATGTGTTGTAACTGTTCTATTTTAAATTTTTTATAAGTGGCTTCTAGATCTGCTGCAAACTCAGGATTGTTTCTTTCAATAACATTTTTTATAGATCCGGGAATTAAAGATATAGTGCCAAGAGGGTCCTTAACCATATTAGTAACATTACCTATTGTTTGTCCTAACTCTCTTGAAGCAGGTTTAAAAGCTTTATTTATATTATCTACCGTCTTACTAAATGAACCAATAGTTCTATCAGTAAACCCTTGTATACTACCCACTGCTCCAGAGGCAATATTGTCAATTAAATTTCCGTCTGTAGTAGTACCAGGCGCTGTCGAGTCTAACGAGTTATTAGAGCTTCCTGCTATAGCAATTTCTTGAACAAAAAGCCCTCGCAACCTATCTGCAGATACTTTATCAAGACTCTGTAAAGCTGTATCTATATCCCCTGTACCTAAAAATATAGAGCGAGCTACCTTACCTAAATCAGGGTTCTTTTTTTCGAGTATTTGAACCTTAGCAGTAGTTTGAGCAGTCGCTGTTTCTGCGTATTGATATGTATAATCTGTTCCTACTTGCTGGGACATTGTATATTATTTAACTAGCAAATCTAGTTAAACAACATTAAGAAACAAGACCTTTAACCCAATCAACTGCTTTCTGCCAATACGATTTAACTACAGAAACTGCAGCAGGAGAAACATCAGCAACGGCTTCTACAGCCTCTACTGTTTCTTTTTTAACTTTCTTTACAACCTTTTTAAGTTGAGCAGTAGATTTCTTTGTATATTTACGTTTTGTGCTGTATTGTGCCATAACTATATTATTTAAGCAAAAAAAGTGATCCGGCTTCCATTATATTCATTGACTGCTGAAACAGCTAAATGTAATGTCATAATATGATTTGCTTCTGCAGTCTTTCCTAAAGGTATTAGACAAGATAGGCCTGTTGTTAAAGTTAAAGTTACATCTACATGGGAGTTGACAGGGTTATATAATAATATTTGTTTAGAAACAAAAGAAGGATTACCTGAAGTTTTTGTTTCACATAAAGTGTAACCACCAGAGGGAACAACCGGGTAAACATTTAAAGCAGATAGCTCTGTGTTAACATCTGCGTAATGTCCTTGTTTATCTCCAATAGTTACATCATCAATGGTAGACTCTAAGTCTTGTGTTAAGACTTGAAGTCCGGCTCCGTAATCAGGAATACTAACTACATCTGCATTAAGTCCGGAGTTGTTGTCTTTTATAGTAACAGCACCGATTGACAGTTCAGAAGCTGACAAAAAAATCGACATATCTGAAAAGTTAGTAATATAAGAAGCCTTTGCATACATAGGCCTGCCTAGGGCCTCTCCAACAATAGGTACCCAGGAGTAAGCTTCAGCTATACCTTCATTATATGCTTGAGATGTACCTGCAGTAGCAGATAAAATTGGTGTTAAGACAGCCCCCATGTTAATTATTTAAGCTAGCACTTACTAGATATAAATAGGTATAAACCCGATATAGGTACCATTAGGATAAAATACACTTAATGAACTTACATAAGTGGTTAAAGTTGCTGAAACCCCTATATTATTTGTATTAAAAGATGTATTAATACCTGATACTGTGGAGCTAAGAGTGTTTAATCTGGTAGTATTAGCTGTTAATAAAGCATTTAAGCTTGTAATAGATGTTGATAAAGCAACTGTTTTAAGAGTTAAAGAACTAATACTCTGTCCTATAGTTGTTATATTAGTATTAATAACAGCTCTAGAGTTTCCTAAGCAATCAGTGCCGTCTATAGCGGTTAAGGAAATTGTAGTATTAGGTATTTGAGTTGCCATAAGTTAATTATAAATTGAAACTAAAAAGCCAGTTTGATTTGAATGATTTTCATTCATTGGAGCTATTTTACCAGGACCGACATACACGTTTTCAAACATTTGTAAGTAATTATAACTCCCATTAAACGACTTCATTAATTGAGCTCGAGGTGTCATATCTGAACCTCTTAATTCGCTTATAATTTGAGAGCCTTGTCCTAGAGTCGGTATGGTGTTATTGTTTATACCAATACCTGTATATGATATAATGTGAAGAAGATTTGCATAATAATTCGCATAAATTTGAGATATCATTGTTACGAGAGTATTATCTCCAACAATGAACGAAAAACGGTTATTAAGACCACTATTAATACTAAATGGATTAACTCTTCGCCAATTAGTCCAGCCACTAGAGCCCCCTACAGCGGTGTAAGTACCTGTTTCAAAACTAAAACATGTAACCGGTATAGTGTTTTGAGCGTTCCAAAGATATTGTTTTGGGGAAGCCCCCCCTGCTATATTATCACCAAAAGATTGTTCCGATTGGCCCGCTATACTAGTAGTTCTTAAGCATCCTACTAATCTTTTATTAAATTCACCAGGTTTTACTGCTACCCCGTCTTGATATACTCTAGCAGGTAAGGCGGCTCCGGGAGCACTTGACGACCATGCAACAAACTCAACACTAAATGTTAAGCCTGATGGATACAAGTATATATCATAGTTTGTATCAGCTGCAAGACCACCTAAAGAAAAAGATAAAATTGAAGTTAGTTGATAAAGATTCCAGGTATTTGTTGCTGTGTTCCAAAAAGTTAATGCAGTACCACGGTACGGGTGAATGTAAAGATTTGAAGCATTTTTAATATTAGTTATCGGTGTTGGTGTCGTAGGGCTATAAGAAAGACGAATACCCATTAATGAGGGAGAAGAGCTATTAATAACCTGACAAAGTGCAGTATCTAAATTAGAAAAGTTGTTATTAATTTTAGTGAGAGAGTCCCCGATACACTCCGTCGGTGCAATTATTTGTGTGTTATTACAACCAGCCATATTAGTTATTTATACGCTAAATACATCGAAAACACTTGATATTTACAATAAAATATTTAGTATAAAGTGATGAATATATTTGTAACCAGTGAAGACCCGGTTTTAGCGGCTCAAGAACTTTGCAATAAACATGTCAGATCCAAAATGCAAATAGAATCTGCTATTATGCTACAAAATTGTTTTACTAATGAACAATTACAGGATCCAAAATGTCCTAGAACATTTACTGGCAAACCTCGAAAAGCAGGCAAAGGTTATGCTAAACATCAATGTACCTTATGGGCAATGGAATCAAGGGCAAACTTTATGTGGCTTGTAGAGCATGCTCTAGAGATGTTTAAGGAGAGAGATTATCGCTGGCCGGACTCTAAACCACACTTTACAAGAGATTTTATTGAGTGGTGTAAGCAAAATAAAGACAACACTATTCATACTTCTAATACCCCAACACCTTTCGTTATAGCTATATCCCAAGACACAGAATGTCGGAAGATAAAAGACTTTGACAAACTACCAGTTGTTGAACAGTACCATCAATATATTATAAAAGATAAGCCTTTTGCTGCTTGGACTAAAAGAACTAAGCCCTTCTGGTATACAACCTAAATATTTTTAATGGTAAAGCATTCCTCAACCTATATACCTCTACCTATACCTCCTACCTCTGAGAGTAAGTACGCTGTTTATCTAACTATAGATAATATGATAGAAATGTTTTTGTATGACGGAAAACAAGTCTTCACTCCAGACTTCCCTGATATACCCATTGAAAGAATTGACCTTAAAGACGGTAGAGTTATAAGGCAGGAAACACTAGCTCGTATCTGTCGTTACATGATGTCTCAGCTAACTGTTGAGTACAACGAAGAATACAAATTTTGGGAAGCAGTAGATAACGAACCTTTTTAAAAAAAGAAACTCCCGACCTTGCGATCGGGAGTTCTTTGAATTGTTGAGGTTACCACCAATACCTTTATTAGAGGTATGTAGCTGCTTGACCAGGTACGAACGATTGGCCCAAGCCGGTGCAGATTACCATGTGGTAATACAATGAAGCACCGAAGATGTGGTCGACAACACCATAACGTGTTAATAGACCAACTCTTGGACTGAAATCGTTAGGACCAATAGTACGCTGAACCATGACAGGGATATATGGGCAGTATACGATACCTGTATCGTAGTACTCAGGGCCCTTATAACCTAACAGAGCGTAGTCAACTGTTGTTGCACGACCAACGGCATAACCGTCATTGGCATAACTTTGTGTTGACTGAGCTTCTGTGCGTGTGTCACGATAGATCTGGAAACGGCCACCTACTGCTCCAACCTTGGCGATACCGACAGGTGCTGTGTTAACAGAACCGGTGACAGGCTGCCAGGTGAAGTTAGGAAGTGTTTCAAGGATTGCGCAGATACGTGGTGTAGCGATGATGAAGTTAGCAGCGCCACGACGGTTGCGAATAGCAACGCGATTGGCTTCAACAACAATTCTGTTGTAGAAGTCACGGGCACGCTCACCTGACCAACGGCCGTCAGCTGAGATAGCTGACCATGTTGAAAAGCCGACGCCAGCGCCAGCATTCAAGCATGTTTGGATCATACGAGCAATCATTTCACGGTCGATCTCAGCTTGAATTTCATATGACATAGCATTTGTTAATTCAGCGTCGATATCGATGCCGTTCATGTTCTTCAGATCTTGTTCAAGTTCAACGGACCACTTAGCTGCAAGACGGCGTGTGCCGGCTTCAACTGCGGTCTTTTCGAACGATACAGTTACTTGTGGGATGTTTGAAGTTAGCTCAAACTGGGAGAGAAGGGCTGCAACACCTGAGTCTTCGACGAGTCCTGCAAAAGCAGTACCGCCAGAAAGCTTAGCACTTGAAGTACCTGTAAAGGTTGTATTCAAGTAGTTATAACCGATTTCTTTTCCTTGTGGTGAACCAAGAATGTTTTGCAGACCGGTAGCATTACCGTCTGAACCATTATTTGATGTACCAAGAGCTGTATTCTCATACTTGTAACGCATTGCGAATGCCAAGCCAACAGGCCCAGTCATAGGTTGTACGCCCACGATCTCATTTGTGATGAGCTCAGGGAATGTACGACGAATCATTGGGATGAGGACTTTTGGCAAACGTGCATCACCGGTTGCGTAGGTGTCTGAGTTTGGTACGGCGCCGCCGAAACCAGAACCAGTTGAACCAAATACGCCGCCTGTAGCAGCAGAGTTTGTAGCTTCAAAACACCATTTTTCTTGGTTCTCAAGAAGGATGGCTGTGTTCAAGCGTGTATGTTCATCTGAAATTGCTGCAACTTTGTCTGAAGTGTAATCCAATACTGGTGTCCACTTTTCGACTAAAGCTTCAGCTTTCGTTTTATTGATGTGTAGAAGTTCCATAGTTTTATAATTTCTCCTTTATTAAAAGAATTTTTCGACCTTAAATTGAGTATAAAAAGCGACCTTAGTGTCTAAGCTTTAACTTAGAACCGTCGAGCTTTTTCATCTCATTCAGATATCCGCCAACAGGAGATTGATTCTCAACTGGTGGTCTAGAAATTACTTCTTCTACAAGTGATTCTGTTTCAGGGCGGTCAACGGCCTCAACGATCCGTCTTGTGACCTTTTCCTTAGCATCCTCAACTTGTTCGGAAGTTTCTTTCTCGAACATCTCAACTACGTACTGATAGTTCTCTTGAATGTACTCGGGCGACTTGCCTCTGAGTAACTTACTGACATATGCCTTTGTACTTTCAGGCATATCTTTTGTCTTCTCTTCAAGCAAAATTTTGGCTTCAGCATTATTTAACTTTGAGTTAAGTGATGTGTTAGCCTCTAGTGCTTCATTTAATTCCTTCTTTAAGGAATCAATTGTTGTTTTACCATCAATGAGAGCATCTTTGATCTCACCGTTAATAAATTCTTCGTTAATACCAACAAGTCTGCGAATTTCGTCTAGAACTTTGCGTGAGCGAATGTTCTCAACAGCTTCATTGACTTGTTGTGTTGGTACTACTTTTTCAAGATACAGATCCATGTAATTTGAAATCTCATCTACGAGACGAGTTCTAAAGGATTCTGCTTCTTCTGTTAAAGATGTTTCATACTTACCAACAACAGCTTCAAGCTTTGCTGTGTGATCTTCATCGATCTTTGTAAGTACTGCTTTGAGCTTTTGAGCATGATCAAAATCAATTGTCTCTACGAGCTTCTGAAGCTTGCCTGTGTGATCCTTATCAATGGACTCAATTAAGGATTCAAGTTTAGCTGCGTGATCTTCATCAATTTTTGATGTAGCAGCTTCTACTGCGAGTTCTGCTCTTTGATCGGCTTTTTCATTTACTGCTGTTTCGAAAGCTTCGTGTACGGCGGTTAAGGTCTCTTCTGTGATGAGATCTTTGAACTGTTCTTTAAGAATTGATTTGAAGTCCATATTAGTTGTGTATATTTATTTATTCTAAAAAGGTTAATTTTCTTCCTGATTTACGTAATTACGAATTTTATTTTTTAGTTTCGTTTCTACGGCAGCTTCTAAAGCTTGTTGTGCTTCTGAGTAATCTTTGTTGGCTAGCTTGCCAATAAAGTTAGTAATTGTATTTTGTTCTTCTGTAGTCATATTATCCTAATTTAATCTTATTAATGAAACCAAGCAAGGCCTCTCTTAAGAAAGCATCAGTACCATGTCTTGGTAGACCGGAAAGAGTTTCTTTTAATTGAGCTTTAGCAGCTGCTGAACATTCAAT
>Ga0247834_1004336_pt1 | contig 18076 bp, 27 predicted proteins | sample LaCruzMarch2015__8_FD_187118 | JGI IMG/M metagenome (GOLD analysis project Ga0247834, IMG submission 187118) | Freshwater microbial communities from meromictic Lake La Cruz, Castile-La Mancha, Spain - LaCruzMarch2015_12m | ecosystem: Environmental > Aquatic > Freshwater > Lake | place: Spain...
CCTATTGTGGATAACAAAAAGTATTCAGCCGACACACGACCATATGGTCCGACTGTGGTTCAGGAAGGATTTGTTAAACACTTTGACGAAAGTCCAATTAGCATACAGTTACAAATGAAAGATATTTGTATCTATAAGCCTGGCGATCTAAATAAGATTGGTAAAGAAGGCAAAACGTCATGGGATAGTTTTAGCTATGCATTGCTAATGGGTCACAATGTATGGATGCACTTAGAAGCGGTACAACGAGCAAACCGTGAATATGACAATGGGTCGTGGCCTGCTATGATGTGGAACCAAAATGGTGATCATGCTCGGTTCAAAGATATTGTAGATGCGATTTTTGCCACAAGTGATCGAGATGAAGCCGAAGCGATTATCGAACACTATGATCGCTATTGGATGGACATTGTAGGCACCCGTGGATTTAAAGGCAAGAAAACCAAAAATGCCAGGGCACAGTTTAACATTTTGTTTGATGTTGAAGAACCCGATGATGGCCTAGACGGTGATGAAATTGAATTAGATCAAAATAAATTAGACGCTTTGGAGGCATAATGATTGACCATTTAGAACATAGATTGAAACGCTTAGAAGAAGATCATGCCCAAATTAACAAACGAATTGATGGTTTGGAAAGTACCGGCGTGTTTGAAGATGCTACTTTAGAGGTTTTGAAGAAGCAACGGTTGCATTTGAAGGACGAACTTGTTAAACTTAAACTTAAACTTGCATACGAACTTGGCGAAGCTGAAAATGATTAGAGATGGGCACGAAGAAGTAAGTTTCTTTATTGGAACCGAAGTAGAACATACACCAGCGTTTGGTATGCTAACTCTATTTGTAGTTGGGGTTCATTCTCAAGATGCTATTACGCAGGCAATCAATACACACTATGCATTGGGTGGATATCCTATTACCCACGTATACTTTGGTGCTAATCAAAGTTTCCCAAGCCTGGATAAGAACGATTTTGATGCTTGGCACGAATGGGAAAGCATGATACAGTTATGCCTTGACGCTGGATGGTTATGCACTCTTGATTTAGATCACGCACAAGCCGAAGGCCTGTTAGAATCCGGCCTTGTAGAGCATCACAATTTTATACCAATGATTTCTGTTAAACTCCCTTATATTAAACAATTTGGATACAATGCCACTCTTAAAATTGATGACAAAGACTTTGCAGCAACAAACCCAGGCGTCTGGTGCCACTCGCTACACGACTTACAAAAGCGTGAGGTGTTTACTAACTGGTCTAAATACACAAAGGATGAAGTAATAAAATGAGAAACTGGTTAAGACAAAAATTAATTAACATATTAATAGACGATGGCACAGAGCCAGAGAAGAATGCCCCCCGGCAACGACCTGCCACAATGAATCGTACAACTCGAGGTAGTATTAGTGTTTGCTTGGATGACGGATTTGACAACAGCCCGGAAGGCATCGATCTTCCAGATCCTATTGTGTTTAAGGTGCAAGCAGTGTCGGGTGGAACAGTAGTCGAGTCCAAGTGGTATGATCACAAAAAAGACGAGCAACGCATTAAACTACACATTATTACCCAGGATGAAAACTTATCAGAATCTATTGGTAAAATTGTAACTATGGAGTTATTACAGAAATGATACCAGAACAACGTGAAACTATTGAACGAGTCATGCAGGGCGCACAACGTCAGATCTGGACGACTTTCAGGAAAGAAGGAATTCATCGGTATCCAGCTGCGGCAACCGATCCAATGTTATGTACAGCAGGAGAATATGATGTATCGTTTTTGGCTAATCCTCATCGTCACATTTTCTGGTTTAAAGTTTGGATAGATGTATTTCATAATGATCGTGATTTGGAATTTATACAGGTAAAGCGTTGGCTCGAAGGTCTGTATAATAAAGATATTTTACAACTTGATTTCAAAAGTGTAGAGATGATCGCAGATGATTTATATTTACAAATTGCAGATCGTTATCCAGGTCGTGCAGTAGTAATTGAAGTATCCGAAGACGGCGAGAACGGATGCTCCATTAGTTATAACCTTACTCGTCCAACACACTCAATTGTAATTTAAAGGAAACATTATGGGCAAGCCCCAACATCGTGTAAACCCAAGAGCCCTTCAAGCATTTGAAGATTTATCAATTTACTTAGAATTCTGTGTCGACTACGGTTATCGCTATAACGAAGCCGACTTGTATAACTTCAAGAGTTATGCTTGGCAACAGTACAACAAGTTTACACAAGGCAAAAACGCCAAGAACATGTGGGATGAAGATACACGTAGATTCTCTGGATATCGTCGTGCGTAATAAGTAATAAAATGCCTCGCAGAAAAACCAAAGAAGAATTTATACAAGAAGCCATAGCGGTACACGGTACTAAGTATGATTACTCTTTGGTTGATTATGTAAACAATAGAACCAAAGTAACTATAATCTGTCCTACACACGGTAAATTCTCAATTTCGCCAGCAGGGCATTCCTGTATGAAATATGGATGTATTGAATGCGGCGGTACTCGTAAAAAGACAACAAACGAGTTTATAGAACAAGCCAATGCGTTACACAAACATAGATATGATTATGACAAAACGGTTTATGTAAATCAAGAAACTCCAATATTTGTTAAATGTTTAACTCACGGCGAATATACCCAAACACCGTTTGAACATTTACACTCATTTGGGTGTCGAGAATGTGGCATTGTACAGCGAACTATTACTAAGATTGAAGCAGGATTGATTCCGCCCGATGTGCTTGACAAATCTGCGTATGAAGTGTATTATCAACAAGTAAGACGCCTTACTAATCGTAGTTATAAACAGCACAAAGAAAAAATCAATCCTCTTAACTTAAAACGGGCACACCAAAATGCTAATCATTTAGATCATATCTATTCGATAGTATATGGGTTTCACAATAATGTACCTCCAGAAGTAATAGGGCATTGGACTAATTTACGAATGACTAACGGGTTAGACAATTTAATAAAAAATAGTCGTTGCGATAAAACTTTAGAGCAACTATATGAAGATTACAATTTAATAGAAGGAATGTTATGCGAAAGCTAATATACATCGGTCTCGAGTCGTATCAAGAAAGATACACTTTACAATTAACTGAGTGGAATCGTCGAGTATTCGAACGCCGCGGATTAGATGTGGTATATGTACCAGGTGAAACATTAGATAATACAGGTGCTATTTCTGTTGGGCAGGTGTTAGATGCTCATGGTCGTAGTTACTTTAGCATGAGTCAAATGATGAATGTTGTCAAGATGATGAAGGCTGGTGAAGTTACAAGTGACGATGTTATCTATTTTGAAGATATGTTTGCTCCAGGTATTGAAACTTTGCCATATATTCTTGATCAAGTGGACCCGAAGTACAGACCAAAGATTTTTGTTAGATGCTTGGCCCAGTCGGTAGATCCAGATGACTTTGTTCATGTCTGGGGCATGGCCAAGTGGATGGATCTATATGAAAAGATGGTCAATGAGTTTGTAACAGGTGTATTAGCCACTAACGAAGAGATGGTGGCTCATATGCGTATTGCAGGTTGGTCTGCGCCAATCTACAATATTAGTGGTCTAGCATTTGGCAAAGAGGAAGTTCTAGAGCGTATAGGTGGCTCGCAAAATATTAAACCGTTTGATCAACGTAGAATGCGTGTAGGCTTTGCCGCTAGGTTTGACCAAGAGAAGCAACCAGACTTCTACATGGACTTGATTGAAATGTATCATGATCAAGGTCGCCACAAAGATATCGAATTTGCTATCTTCCAAGGTGGTCCATTGCGTAGTAATAACGCTAAGTATATTGATCGTGCTCGTCAGCTAGAGAGTGAAGGCAAACTTACAATATACGAAAACTTGAAGAAAAATGATTATTATACTCTGCTCAACGATACTCGTGTGCTATTTAATTGTGCTTTACAAGACTGGGTCTCTAACACTGTGTCAGAAGCAGATACTCTGGGCTGTAATGTTCTTTATCCTGCTTATAGAAGTTTTCCCGAGACTTTTGCTGATGACCCTAATCGCCTTTATGTTCCTTGGTCAATCGACGACGCATATCATAAGTTAGAAAACTTGCTACAAGCGCCACATCACAACATGGGCTTGATTAGTGACTGGACTGATGGTACTGTTGATCGTGTTGTAGACATCATGACGGGCAAAGGTGAACAGTGGAATCGTGCTGGTAATCGTTATCGTGACCATGTTAGTCAAGCCAAGTATCATGTAAGAAAGATTGAAGGATGAGAGTAATAGTTACCGGTGGTGCAGGATTTATTGGCGGCGAAACTGTTCTTAAGCTACTTGATGCTGGACACAATGTATTAGGCATTGACCGTGATATGCCATCGCCATATTTAATTAACTCAGGGGCTACGTGGCACACTGGTGATTTTGCCAGCGAAGTTGGGCTTGACTGTATTCGCGGTTTTGAGCCAGATGCTATTATTCATTGTGCTGGCACTAGTCTGGTTGGCCCTAGTATGCTCGATCCAGAAGAGTATTACAATAATAACTTTGCCAAGACCAAGGCAATGTTAGATTACATTGTCAAAAACAAGTTAACCGACATTAGAATTATCTTTAGTAGTAGTGCCGCAACATATGGCAATCCTGTTATAACACCTGTACAAGAAGTTGATCCTACAGAACCTATCAGTCCATACGGCGAAAGCAAATTAATGGTTGATTGGATGTTGAAAAGTTATCAACGTGCATATGGTTTAGACTACGTGAGTTTTCGTTACTTTAATGCCTGTGGGGCAGATAGTCGAGCTCGACATGGACAGCTCGATGGTGCAACACATATCATTGCTCGTGTGCTAGAAAGTGTTAAAGCCGGAACAAATTTTACACTATACGGAACTGACTATCCAACCAACGACGGCACCTGTATTAGAGATTATATTCACGTGGAAGATTTGGCCGAAGCACATATATTAGCCACAGATCGAACTATTCCTAGTGGCATTTATAATCTTGGTACCAACACAGGTCATAGTAATCTTGAAATTATTCAACTAGCCGCAGTCATAACCAACATTGCTGTTACTCATAAGAATGGGCCAAAGCGTGAAGGCGATCCTGCTATACTTACAGCCGATGCCGGTAAGTTTATGAGTGTAAGTGCTTGGCGACCCAAATTTAATTTACAAGACATAATTACTCACGCTTGGGCATGGTATACCAGATGAGCTTTGACAGCATACTAAAATTTGAACAAGAGTTAGCCGAGTACACTGGCGCTCCATATGCTATTATGACTGACTGCTGTACTCATGCCATTGAGTTATGCTTGCGATATGATCAAGTAAAAGAAACATGTTTTACTCCATATACATATTTGTCAGTGCCGATGACCATGCACAAATTAGGTATTAAGTATAGCTATCACACACAGCTACACAGACAACAGTGGGTCGGAGAATACAAGTTTGAAGCTACTAGGATTTGGGATAGTGCCCGTAGATTAGAACGTGGTATGTACCGCCCTGGTACACTAACCTGTGTAAGTTTTGGTCGTACTAAACCATTGGAGATTGGCCGTGGCGGTGCTATACTACTAGATGACGCAGAAGCATATCGAATTATGTTGCTACAAAGATACGATGGTAGAGATCTATCTATCATTCCTTGGCAAGCACAAGACGTATTCCATGTGGGGTATCACTATAAGCCTACCACAGAAGAAGCAGAATTAGGCAGTCGATTATTGCCCTTGGTCAACGAACAACCTAAATATGTAGAATACCCGGATTGCCGAAAGATTAAAATAATTGATTAAGCCGTAGACATAAACCTAAATAACCTTTATAATAGTAGTATAAAAGCCATCCACGGCACAAACTCGGAGAATAGAATTGACATCATTTACATCAGAAGATAGAGAAAACGCTAAAAAATTAGTAGACGAAGCACCGTTTCATCCAGGCTATGAAGATGCCGCTATGGGTAATATCCTTGCAGGCGCAGAACAACAAGACAACGACAAAGATTATAAAGAAGCCAATCTAGCAGATGCTATTCGCTTTAACATGAAGCGTGATAAGAAACGCTTTTGGGCAGGCGACAACATTAGTGAATATGTAGTTGGTCACAGAGATGAACTAATTGCAAATGCAACTGTGGCATTTGAAGGTGTTTTAGATGCCTTACTTATCGACCGCGAAAACGATCCTAACTCAAAGGGCACAGCTCACAGGCTTGCTAAGATGTACTACAAGGAAATTATGGAGGGCAGATATGCTCCAGCACCAGATGCAACAGCTTTTCCAAATGATAGTGAGGATCGATATGAAGGTATGTTGGTTGTGCGTAGTGAGCTCCGTAGTATGTGTAGTCATCATCATCAGCCTGTGTCTGGTGTTGCTTATATCGGTATTATTGCCGCTAACAAGCTCATTGGATTGTCAAAGTATACAAGGATCGCACAGTGGTGTGCTCGCCGTGGCACCTTGCAGGAAGAACTCTGTAACGATATCGCAAGAGAGATAATGAAGGCCACTGAGTCGGAGCACATCGGAGTCTATATAGAATGTGAACATGGTTGCTGTACCAATAGGGGCATAATGGCACACTCAAGTTTAACTCAGACTACTGTATTACGAGGTGCGTTCCTTAAGGATCCTGGTACTAAGAAAGAGTTTTTTGATAATATTGCTTTACAATCAAGGAACGGCAAGTAAGATAATGGACTTAGAAGATGCACAAAAATATGGTATAGCACCTTGGGACAATATTGTCCGTGAGGATTTTCACATCGTGGTATATGCCGACAAATATCCCTGCACCCCAGGGCATTTGTTATTCGTTCCTAGGTATGATTCTGAACCGTTGATTAACCAATGCTTAACTGATGCATTTAAAGCTGGTCAGGATATGATTACTGCGGGAGAATGCGAAGGATTTAATATTGGCATGAACTGGGGCCAGGTTGCCGGGCAGACTGTTATGTATCCACACGTTCATCTTATACCACGCAGGGCAGGCGATGTTGACGATCCCGTTGGCGGTGTGCGTAACACAATCCCAGGCAAGGGCAATTATAAATAGTATTATACCGGCCTTTAGGTGTCAACCCACTGTGGTCAGGTTCCAACCCTTAATAGATTTATACCTGCCGGTCATCATCGACGAAAAGTTTCCTATATTTAGGTTGTATTTTTTACGCATATCGTGCCTAGTGATATTTTTTTCAACCCTTCCATCATTATTTACAAACGTGTAGAGAGTAGGATCATAATGAGAATGCGTTTCTCCGGTGAAATGTTTATTTAGAAAAGGATGTGTTCCTGCTTTTACCATATCACTGGCAATAGTAGATCCATCTGCTCTACGGCAGAACGGATTTGTTCCATTCTTTACTCGGTCCATCGATGACGAACTACCATCTTTCCTGCGCTGTAAGGGATGTGTTCCTGCTTTTACCATATCGCTTGCTAGCGACGACCCATCTTCTCTTTTTTGAAATGGGTGTGTATTTGTTTTAACTCGCAATAGAGCAGATTTTTTCATCAACTCAGATTGTTCATAGAGAGAATTATTCATTCGTTTTCCTAGTAACCAACAGGCACTATAGTCACCTTGTTGATAATGAATATCGTAATGATCTTGTATTGATAATGCTACTAGGTTATCTATTGAATTATTTTCTCTATTTCCGTCTTTATGATGTATATGGTATCGCCGACCGGTTACATCTTTTAGAATAGGCCCAACATGATTTTCGTAGATTTTTCGATATTTGTTTGTGCCGCAATAAGTACACATGCTGATTGTTCCTTTCTTGAACATTAGAGTAGTTGGGGATTCCCGTCCCGCGAACTACACTATTATTTAGCCATATTATTTGTGTTTTTTTAGATAATATGCTACAATCTAACATAGGAGAAATAAATGGCAATCCAACCAGTAACATATAAATTCACTAGTACCAAAGAGTATGTAGATGCTTTCCCTGTGGCCTATCGCCAGTGGAAGGCCGATAGCCATTGTAACCTAATCCATGGCTATGCGTTTAGTATGAAGTTTTACTTTGGTACTAACGACCTGGACGTTCGTAACTGGGCGTGCGATTATGGCGGACTAAAAGAACTCAAGCAGGTTCTTGAGGACCAATTTGACCACACCACACTTTGTAGTTCCGATGACCCGGAACTTGATTGGTACAAAGAAGCCGAGAGGCGCGGCCTGATGAAATTGACTATACTACCAAAGTTAGGATGCGAGTCCCTCGCTGACTATCTTTACAAGTATGTCAATGGCGTTTATATCCCAGATATGTGGGGAGAAGCCGAAGCAAAAAGACTTTGGTGCTATAGAGTTGAAGTCCGAGAGACCCAATCTAATATGGCATTTCGTGAAGGCCATAGAGAATGGAACGAAGATTTATTTGTTGGTTTTGAGTGATTTCGTATAAATAAACATAGTTAGTAGCAAAGGACGAACTATGTATTATGGATTTATTTACGAATGGACCAATATGCTTAATGGTAAAAAGTATATTGGTTCTCACGCAGGCACAATAGATGATGGTTATATCGGTTCAGGTAAAGTTTTTCAACGGGCTATCAAAAAGCACGGTATTGAGAACTTTACAAGAGCCATTATTGAGTATGTTGAAGTAGAAGATAGACAATATCTTTTACAGCGTGAAAAGTTTCATCTGGACGAAGTCAATGCTTACTACTCTGCCGACTATTACAATGTAGCCAAAGATGTTATCGGCGGTGATACTAAGGCAGGGTGGACTGACGAACGCAGGCAAGAGTTTAGTAATCAAATCAAACAAATCTGGGCAAATAGAACAGAAGAAGAAAAGCAAGAGATTTTGAGCAGAACCCACACAAAAACTAAAGAATGGTTTCAGTCCGAAGAAGGTGAGCAGTTTAAGGAAAAGTTGCGTGGTAATATACCTAACATGATTGCAGGTGTTAAAGCACGTGACCTGGAAGATAGAAAGCGTAGTGCCCGTTTAGGTAAAGAGCGTATGGGTGCTGAACGCAGAAAAGAGGTCGCCCGCAAGGGTGTAGAGAATCGTAATCCCAAAACTGAAGCATTAGCAAGACAACAGGCCAAAGAAACAAGAGCAAACTGGTCAGAAGAAAAGCGTAAAGAAGTATTTGAGAATAGCAGTAAAGGTAGAAAAGGTAAATGTGCTGGTAGTGAGAACGGAAGGGCAAGAAAGATTGTTGCCGAGTCCAGAACATTTGACACATTGAAAGATGCTATGCTACAATTGAATATATCTGAATACAAACTACATAGTAGATTGAAAGATCCAAATAACAAGGAATATTATTACCTATGATTGATTATTACGAAGCATTGAAAGAAATGCACAAAGGCAATGTGGTCAAGTATGTGGGCACAGTAAATGGCAATGTGATGAGCGATAATGGTGCTAGTTTCTGTATGTGTCGTGGTTGTATCTTTCTCTTTGACGATGGAGCAATCAAATGGAACAAGTTGGGCTATATGGTTTATGACCCAGACTTCAGATATGAACTTACAGGTGCTACAGTTGATCCAAGAGCGTGGAAACCAGAGAAGAACAAAGACCGTAAAGATATCAAGAGCCGGTTAGGTTATTCAAGAATAGGATTAGGAAATATATGAAAAAAATACCTATGTTAGAAAAGTTTGCCGCACAGAGTCTTGTGGAATCGGATGGTGAACTAATCTTCAGTAAAGAAAAGTTCGCCGAGTTGCTTGTGAGAGAATGTTTAGGATGTTGTGAACAAGTTATCAGTGATCCTGTTCCAGAAAGTGTAGACACTTGGTTGAATGGTGGCACACAATGTATGGTGGAGATTCGAGAACATTTCGGAGTTGAAGAATGAAAACAAGGTTAGAACAGCGTCTATGGTGCTACAGAGTTGAAGTTCGCGAAACACAATCAAATATGGCTTTTAGAGAGGGGCATAGATGTTGGGACGAAGACTTATTTGCATAGTAATATACGCATATAAATATTTCCACAATGACAAACGAATATAAAATAGCCATATTGTTGCCTACTCGTGGCCGCACAACAACACTAACCCGCAGTCTAATAGGCCTATTAGAAAAAGCCAATGACCTGGACAGTATACAGGTCTTATTAGGACTCGATACCGATGATGCTGTGGGCATTACTCATTTCCAAGATGAAATACAACCTAAATTAGATGATATGGGTGTTCATTATACAGCCATGTCTTTTGAACCAATGGGATATAGTCAATTACATGACTATGTAAACACCCTGGCTAAAAATAGTTCAGCAGATTGGATGTTCTTCTGGAATGACGATGCTGTAATGGAAACACAAGGTTGGGACACCGAAATAGAAAAATATACCGGTGAGTTTAAACTCCTGGCTGTTCATACACACAATGACCATCCTTACAGTATATTCCCTATTGTTCCGCGAGCATGGTTAGATGTAATTGGTCATCTAAGTTTGCACAGCATGAACGATGCTTGGCTTAGTCAAAATGCCTATTGCGTTGGTATTTGGGAACGGATTGAGGTTAATGTATTGCATGATCGTGCAGACCTTACTGGTAATAATCGAGACGCCACCTACCAGCAACGAGAGTTACTAGAGGGAAATCCAAGTAATCCTAGAGACTTTCATCATCCAGATATGATATACCTGCGTATGGCGGAATGCGATAAACTCAATGAGTACTTAGGTAGTATAGGTGTGGATAATAGTTTTTGGTGTCGGGCTAAAGATAACAAACAAGACCCGTGGGAAAATCTACGCAACAATGATATAAATGGGCAGATGCGACAGTTTCAAGTGGCCGTTCCAGCGAGTACACCATGAAAAAAACTGTACTAGTAACTGGGGGTGCTGGGTTCATTGGTCATCACATGATTCGTCGACTACTCAAGCATGAAGAATACAGTATTATCTCGATGGATCGGCTGGATTTCTCTGGCAATTTAAATCGATTGTCCGAGTTAAGCCAGGAGTTTGGATCTGACGCAATGAGTCGATTACGTGTGATTTTTCATGACCTACGTGCAGAAATTAATCCACAGTTGGCAAAACAAATCGGTCATGTCGACTATATTATTCACATGGCTGCAGGCAGCCATGTAACTCGTAGTATCGAAAATCCTATGTTGTTTGTACAAGACAACGTGGTCGGTACTTGTAATTTGTTAGACTATGCTCGTAGATATTTGCCCGACCTAGCAAAGTTTATTAACTTTGGCACAGACGAAGTCTTTGGTTCTGCGCCAGAAGGTGTAGAATATAAAGAATACGATCGTTACAATAGTCGTAGTCCGTACTCGGCCACCAAAGCCGGCGCAGAGGAACTATGCGTGGCTTACGAAAATACGTTTGGCATGCCCGTCTACTGTACACACACCATGAATGTGTTTGGTGAGCGCCAACTACCGGAGAAGTTTATTGGTATTGCTATGCGTAAGATCTTGGCTGGAGAGGAAGTTACCATCCACTGCGATGAAGAAACAGGTACACAAAGTGGCCTTCGTCATTGGGTGCATGCCGCAGATGTTGCAGATGCTACTATGTTTATCATGGCGTTACCACACAAAGGCTTTCCTCTCGCTAGTGACTTTGGTGGTGCCACATGTCCTAAGTTTAACATTGTAGGACAGCAAGAAGTTTCAAACTTTGACGTAGCACAAAAGATTGCCGATGTATTAGGACAAGAACTCAAGTACACCATGGTTGGCTACGATACACAACGCCCAGGACACGATTTCCGTTATGCTCTCAGCGGCGAGTACATGAAAAAGCTAGGCTGGGAACCCAAGTATAGTTTTGATACTAGAATTGAACAAATGGTTACTTGGACCTTAAAGAACGATCGCTGGTTAAAGATATGAGTTATGTAAAAGAAAATAATAAGTGTTTAGCCTGTGGATCAGATGATATTCACACTGCATTAGACCTAGGCACACAGCCGTTGGCTAATAGTTATAAGGAGTCTATAGACGAACACGAATCTCGTTATCCGTTGGGTGTACGTCTCTGTCATAATTGTTTTCATTTGCAGTTAAGTCATACAGTAGATCCTGAAATTATCTATAAAAATTATTTGTATGCCACAGGAACAAATCGAACTATCAAAGACTATTCTAAGTGGTTTGCAGATTTTTGTTTAGAATCTTGCACAACAGCCAAAACTGTATTAGACATCGGCTGTAATGATGGTACACAACTTGATTATTTTAAGGCTTTGGGGGTTGATACGTATGGCATTGATCCTGCAGAAAATTTACACTCCCGAAGCAATAAAAATCATAATGTAGTTTGCGATTTCTTTGGGCCTGCGGCGGTAAACGAGTTAAACAAAGTTGACTACGATATTATTGTGGCACAAAATGTATGCGCTCATAATCCGGATCCATACGGATTTGTTAAAACTTGTAGTGAACTAATGTCTGACGATACTGTGTTGTTTATACAAACTAGCCAAGCTGACATGGTTTTACACAACGAGTTTGACACTATCTATCACGAGCATGTAAACTTCTTTAATGCCAACAGCATGAATGAACTGGCACGGCGTGTTGGGCTTAATCTAGTCGATGTTATTAAAACTCCCATACATGGCAATAGTTACATATTTGTGTTAAGCAAGCGATCAGCCAATCAGCATCGTGTTCAAAATATCTTAGACCTTGAAGAAGCCAACGGATTACTAAACATCAACACATATGATCGTTGGTCCGAGACTGTTTACAAAAATGTAAATCAATTAATTTCCACAATCAATCAGCATCGCCGACAAGGATTCACGTTAGTCGGATATGGTGCGGCTGCCAAAGGTAATACATTACTAAATTTTGCCGACATCCAATTGGATGTTATTGTAGATGACAATCCACTTAAACAAGGAAAATTTACACCTGGAACTAGTGTGCCTATTGTTAGTATTGATTATCTTCAGAAGCAAGGCGAAGATGCTCGGTTATTATTTGTTCCTCTGGCATGGAATTTCTTTAAAGAAATCAAGTCAAAGATTCAATCAGTTAGATCTAATCCTAATGATCATTTTGTAAAATACTTTCCGGAAGTAGAAGTTCTGTGAAGAATTATCTAGTTAAAGGTCTACATCGTATCGATAGTACACAGTGGTGGCCTGGACGCGACCGTGCCGACGAAGGCGACTTATACTACTATTATGAAAAGATGGCCAAGTTAAGTGAAGCCAGCTTCTTTCAAAACTTACTAGGCGACTGGGAATATATCAAACTAGAATCAACGGCTACAGATGTTAACCATGTGTTCCGTCAGCAATTCCGTGCTATTTGGGATATTTGGTCAAGCGAGCCTTGCAACATTTATTATTGCGGTAGCGATGTACAAGTTATTAAACCAGTGGAAGTATTTGGTCGGTATAAACATTTCTTATTGTTTAACTACACAGATCCAAAGAATCTTGATGAGTACTCGCATTTCCTAAATGCTGACATACGTTACTATCCTGCCGAAATGGATCGTGCAATGTTTGAGCAAGCACTAACAGATGTTGCAGAAGCTACAGAATGGAACAATGATCAAAAGCTATACAATCGCATGGTTTGGTCGCAAGGACTTACTCTGGATCAGGTAATCGATCCAACAATGGCTTACCAAGGTCCCTGGTTACCCGGAGACGAACGTACCAAACAATTTACTGACAACTGGAATGGTTGCCGTTTAGAAGATGCTAATATTGTTCACTGGCACGGTAGTCGTAATGCTGATGCTAAACTAAATCTTATGCAATCAATTAACGACCAATTGGGTATTCCTGCTATTCCGGTAAATCCTAGAGCAACAAAAACCCTGGATATCTCTCATTATCCTTGACATGCTATCATAGTAAGTGTATAATAATAATATGAAAAAAGTATATTATACCTGGCAAGATGTTGAGCGTCAGACCCAAGAAATCCTACGTCAACTACAACGTGATGCATGGATGCCCGATTATGTTGTTGGACTTACCCGCGGCGGATTGGTTCCAGCTAACCTTATTAGTCAATACTTAGAAGTTCCAATGGAAACACTTAAAGTAAGTCTACGTGACGGTGGTGAACCTGAATCAAACCTATGGATGGCCGAGGATGCATACGGCTACGAAGTTTTTGATCCAATGTGTTCCAACGATGGTCGTAAGAAGATCCTTATTGTAGATGATATCAATGATTCAGGTGCTACACTAAACTGGATTAAACAAGATTGGATGAGTAGTTGTATGCCAGTTGACAGCCGGTGGGATCATGTATGGGGAAATAATGTTCGTGTTGCTGTACTCGTAGATAACGAATCTAGTGCTAGCGAATTAAATGTTAGTTATTCAGCTGTCGGCCTAAATAAAGCTGAAGAAGATGTCTGGATTTGTTTCCCCTGGGAGGAATTTTGGAAATGAAAATACATTATAGAGAACCTACACTTTTAGAACAAATGGCAGATGCTATCCGTGATAGCAAAAAACCTATTGATTATTTTGAATTAGACAGTAACGAACTTAATACATATTACAGCAATTTTGATAGAACCGCACAAAACGATGGAACCAATCATTATTCATATAAAGGTGTTCCAATAAAGGTTAAACAATGAAAATTAAAGTTAGCGAATCATTTAAAAAAATTGGTATTATTAAGTTAAGGAAAAATTGTGGCTAATATACATTACACAGAATTATTTTACAGTCTGCAGGGCGAAGGAAGATTTGTTGGCGTTCCGTCGGTATTCTTAAGGACATTTGGTTGCAACTTTCGGTGTAACTCATTTGGTTGTCCAACTCCTATTGTTGGGACTAATCCTGAAGTTGCAGACATAATTGAAGTTATGCACATGTATAACAAATTTGAAGATTTACCATTGGTGACCACTGGGTGTGATAGTTATTCTACAGTATATCCAGAGTTTAAAAAGTTTGCAAAAAAATCAACCACAGAAGATCTAGTAGATCAAATATTAGCATTGACTCCTAACAAACATTGGGTACAGAACAACGGCAATGATGTACACTTGGTTATCACCGGTGGCGAGCCATTGCTAGGTTGGCAACGTGCTTATAAAGAATTACTAAGTCATCCAAGGATGTCAGACTTAAAGAATATTACATTTGAAACAAACGGTACTCAACCACTACATGATGATTTTAAACAGTTTTTAATGGACTGGCAGGTTAATGGTGCAGGTAAACCTAGCGAGGTTACATTTAGTGTTAGTGCTAAATTAAGTGCCAGTGGTGAAACATGGGAAGATGCTATTAAGCCAGAGATTGTTGCCGAATATCAAAACTATGGAACAACATATCTCAAGTTTGTAGTCGAAACACAAGATCACGTTAACGAAGCAGTTCGGGCCGTGGATGCTTTCCGTGCAGGCGGGTTCGCCGGTGTGGTCTATCTTATGCCCGTCGGAGGAACAACTCCAATATATGATAAAAATGAATTTAATGTTGCTAAAATAGCAATGGATCGGGGATATTATTATAGCCCACGATTACACCTAAACCTGTTCGGAAATAGTTGGGGGACATAATGTGGCCCGACGGATTATACAATAGTATGCCAATACCAGAACTGTCTATGCCAGACCAATACAGCCACAAACGTTTTTTAGAAAGAGCTTTGCTTAATCTCAAATGGTGTTTATGGCCACGTCGATGTCATGCCAGTGGGCAGTGGGTGTGGTTAACACAAGCATATCGTGCCATATTTGTTATTACTGGCCCGGGCGATCCTGCTATATGGTACCGTTGGTACAATCGTAAAGAGATGTTAATGCTGAAATTAAAAGGTTATTAAAATGACGTTGCAAGATCAAATTACAGCATGGATTAAAAACTATGCCCATACAGCTAATATGAAATCATTAGTGGTAGGCATTAGTGGTGGGATTGATAGTGCTGTAGTTAGTGCATTGTGCGCCCGCACAGGATTAAATGTCTTTGCTGTTACTATGCCTATTCGTCAACGTCCAGACTTACACGATCATAGTATGCGCCAGGGTGCTTGGTTAGCTGAGAACTTTGACAATGTTCGTCATGATATTATTGATTTGACTTCTACATTTGACGAGTTTGAACGTCGCTTGTCTACCTATCCAAATTTATTAGGGTTAGCTAACAGTCGTAGTCGACTACGAATGGTTACCTTGTATCAAATTGCTCAAAGCGTAGGTGGACTTGTAGTAGGCACAGGCAACAAGGTAGAAGATTTTGGTGTAGGATTTTATACCAAGTACGGTGATGGTGGCGTGGATATTAGTCCTATTGCCGATTGTTACAAAACCGAAGTATGGCAAATGGGACGAGAGTTAGGAATTCTAGATGATATTATCAATGCTGCTCCCACAGATGGACTATGGGATGACGGACGCACCGACGAAGATCAACTGGGTATGCCTTATGCTGATTTAGAAGTTGCTATGCGAATGGACCTAGGCGAATTTCAATCTACTGTGCCTGAACTAGTAGCTAACTTGGAAAAGTTCCGTACTATACAAGCTCGCAGTTTACACAAGATGAATCCTATTCCTGTGTTTAAAAAATCTTAAGGCCGGATATAAAACCAGATAAATTAGTGTCGTAGGACTCAATATTATCTCAAGGACAAAAATGAAACGTATCGGATTCGTAGGAATTGGCAAGCTAGGATTAGATTGTGCCGAAGTATTTGCTGAAAAACACGAAGTTCGCGGTTACGACATTTACCCACGTACTAGCGACACAGTAAATGTATGTAGCATTGAAGAATTAGTCAACGAAAGCGAATGGATTTTTATTGCCGTTCCTACTCCACATCAAGAAGGCTACGATGGTAGCGTTCCATCAAGCCATATGACTCCAAAGGACTTTGGGCACGATGCTGTTATTGATGCTATTAACAATGTAAACCGATACGCAACAACACCCAAGAAAGTAGTACTAATTAGTACAGTATTACCAGGCACCACTCGTAAGAAATTTATACCATTGTTAGATCCAAAACATCAATTTGTTTACAATCCTTATTTGATTGCCATGGGTTCGGTTAAGTGGGATATGGTTAATCCAGAAATGATTATGTTGGGCACAGCGGATGGTAGTTTAACTGGTGTCGCAGGTGAACTCAAAGAATTATATGAAACTATCATGCAGAACAATCCCCGCTATGAAGTTGGTACCTGGGACGAGTGCGAAGCTATTAAGATTTTCTACAATACATTTATCAGTGCCAAAGTTGGTCTCGTTAATATGATTCAAGACTTTGCACTTAAGATCGGTAACATCAATGTTGACGTGGTCACAGATGCATTGTCTAAGAGCACAATGCGTATCATGGGACCTAAATATATGACAGCAGGTATGGGCGATGCTGGTGCTTGCCATCCACGCGACAACATTGCTCTACGTTGGTTGGCCGCAGAATACGACATTGGTTACGACTTGTTTGATACAGTTATGCATGCCAGAGAAATTCAAGCGAAGAATCTAGCTGAATTTTTGGTTGCAGAAGCTGTCAAATCTAATTTACCAATTGTAATCCACGGCAAGGCATATAAACCAGATGTTGAATATTGCATCGGTAGTTACAGTACCCTGGTTGGGTTCTATGTCAAAGAAGCTGGACATACAGTTAGCTATGTCGATCCATTGGCAGACAACCAAGAGAATGTAGTTACCACGGTAGATACGCCTGCGGTATTTTTGTGGGCGCACAATCGTAAAATTACCTATGAATATACCGGCGACCAATTAGATACACAACCATACTGTGCAATTTTGCCAGGATCGGTTATTATTGATCCATGGCGTAAACTACCCGTTGACATGCCGGGTATTAATGTAGTACACTATGGTAATACTAGAATTTAAACAAGGAAATATTATGGGCTTATTTGATCGCTTTCTAAAAAAGAAAAAACCAGAAGTTAAAGCAGAACCTCGGCCCAAAAAGGTAGAAAAGACCGAAAAGGAACTCGCCACAGAAAAGGGCGAACCTTATGTAAATATGCTCAGTATGGATGTTGATCCTGAGAATATGCAAAACGGTGCTTTTGAACTAGACTGGAACGATAAGTTTGTGTCCAATCTAGTACGTGCTG
>Ga0247834_1004340_pt1 | contig 18056 bp, 17 predicted proteins | sample LaCruzMarch2015__8_FD_187118 | JGI IMG/M metagenome (GOLD analysis project Ga0247834, IMG submission 187118) | Freshwater microbial communities from meromictic Lake La Cruz, Castile-La Mancha, Spain - LaCruzMarch2015_12m | ecosystem: Environmental > Aquatic > Freshwater > Lake | place: Spain...
GCCGATGATATTGGAGCAATAGCGGCAGCCACGGCAGCGTTGGGTGCATCTATAACCAAAGTTCATATTGAGTCTGCTCGAAAGAAAGCAGAAGACTGGTTTGGGCCTAAGAAATAACCCGACTGCGATACAAGTAGTTTCTTGTTAAAAGCTCTGGATTGGTTAGGCCAAGATGAGCATGGAATATCTTTTTGGCAACAAGGTTTCTTCCGTTGCCATTAAGCTGAGGAATAGGCGGAGGCGATTTCAAAACTTCGTAGGAGATTGGGTCATCCGTTGCAATAAGCCGCGCAAGGTGCTCGCAATTCCAACCTAGCAGACCATATGACCAGTTCGAAAAAACATCGAGAGCATGGATCAAACGATCTATAGTTTGATGAGCAGGTAAATGAGTTTGCTCCACGCCAATAACAATTTTTGGAGTAAAAGTTGGTTCAAAAATTTGCAGTCCGCTTCCCGTATCAAAAATAGCATTGTCGGATAATGCTATGCCATAATGCCAAATATTGAACTCCCGCCAACCATGCGACCAGTTCACTAATTTTCCAAAAAAATCGCTTTCTGGATTTATTTTAGACTGAAAATCATTTTTTTTCATCTTTATGAATTTGGAAAAATAGTATTACTGCTACTTGCTCTCCAAAGCCTCGCTGTCCAGTCCCAACTCTTTGAGTGCCGATTTGGTTTCGGCGGCTTTTTCCTTCGAGATTCCTGATTGGGGCATAGCCTCGAATGTGACTTTCAATTTAAGATTTTTGTCAGCCACATGGCGGGAGAGGACTTTTGTATAAAAGTTCATCCACATAGGAGCAGGGACCTCACCAGTCCAGATCAGTTTAGAGAAAAAATCCGTTTGACCACTTGATTCCGTCGTTTTTTGCGTGGGAATCGGATCGGGAGCTATCGGGGATGGAATAGTGACGGCAACAGGTTCTTTCTGAGATTCATCGCTGCCTGCTGGCTCATCAATGAGGGATTTCCGATAGGCTTCGGCCGCTTCGCGCTGAATCAGGTAGCTGTCTTCGGAAATTTCGACATCCAATGCACTGAGTCCCTGCTGAAAAATGAAGGGGTCGTATTTTCCATCCGACCGCTTGCCGATATAGGCGAATTGACCATTGCTGACGCCCCTTGCGATCGTCTCCTTGATTTCTTCGGAGTTGAGGAGTCGCGGGAATAATGGCGATGCAAAAAACGCATCGCGGGCGGACTTGGTGCTCCATTCCTTGTGGGCCGGTGGCCAATTGCGGTTCAGGAAATTGGGACTGATTCCTTTTTCGATGTCTCCATCTTGCTGCAGTCGGGAGATGGCTAGGTCTACCGGGCTTCCCGCACTGGAAGTTACCAGGCCGAGATCGAGCACTCTGATGGTGTTGTCTTTGCCAAGCAGAACGAGGAACTTGTAGGAGCGCCACAGGGTTTCTTTAAGATCGCGGTGGGCGCGGCGTGCATTTTCGGCGAGTTGTCGTTCTTGGGATTCGTCGTATTGGAGCTCGCCGGCCTCATCTTTAATGTCTTCCCAAGCAAGGTATTTAAGAGCCTCTTCACGCATGGCTCTGGCGGAATCCGCGACCATCCAGATTTGGGCACTTTTGAAGGTGCGGGATGAAGAGCCATTTTCCCGGATCATGGATTCGATGAAGGCTCTGGTGGACTTTTCGTCCTCCATGTTTTGAGCGGGATTGGCGATCAAGATTGTTAGTGCCGGTCGGTCTGAAATCTGAATCGACTTTTCCGGGAAAAAAATCGGCGCGATTTTGTGTGTATTTTTGCCGAAGAGGGCTTGGATCTCACGCCTTATGCACTCGCTTACCGACTCGGGTTGTATCGTTGCGCGACGGTCGGAGAATCTTTTGTTGAGGTTTTCGCGCAGGCTGAACCGGTAGGCTGCTCGCTCCACATTCAGGTAGTAGCAAGCCGTCGTCAGGCCATCGAGGCCGGTTTCGACATTGCCGATGTCGATAGCTGGATCTCCGACAGCCAAGCGTATTTCCGGAACAGTGGCCTCGCGACGGTCCTTGCCTTGTCCGCCGTTGGACTCGAAGAAAATGGCCGTGGCGATTTTTTTGTGAAGTCGACCTTTTTGGATTTCCTCGGTGGCTTCCTTGTCGAGGCGCACGGAGTGGGATGTGAGCGAGCCGGATATGTCCGTGGTCACAGCTGTTTCCAGATTCCGTTCCCCAAGTTGCTCAAAACAGGCGGAGCGGAAGGTGCTGTCTTCGAGCGGAGCCGTCCCCAAAGTGATGAGTGGATCTTTTTGCCCGCGCTCGTTGGCTTCCATGAATGAGCGACTCACCCAGAGCGCGAGAAGACGCAGGATGCCTCGCGTTTGTTGGAATTTTTGAACGCCGCGCCATTTGCGCTCGAAGACAGAAAGCACGCAGGGATGGAAGGGATAGCAATCCATGAAGGCCTTGCGCGCGTCATCCACAGAAAACCAGCCTGGAATTTGCTGGCGGTGCTCCACACACCACTGCGCGTATTCGGTGCAGGCATTCACCGCATCGCGGTCGAGAATGACTTTGCCTTCCGAATTCACTGTCGAAAGGTCCCACTCGAAGAGCCTCCGGCGGATGATTTCTGAGGTCTCCGTTTCAGCCGACATGACGAGCGCCTTGCCGAGACGGTCAAGAAGCTTGGTGATCCGATCGTAGTCAGCCTGGTCATCCGCATTCATTTCCATCTCCGAAGCCGGAATCGAGACTGCCAGGACCGCCCGCGTTTTGCCCCGAACCGTCTCCGTGAGGTTTTGAATGAAATTGTAGAATTGCACCGCGAGCCCGGTTTTGCGGTTGCGGCTGATGTAGTTCATCAACTCATCCATGAGGATCAAGCAGGGGCCGTCAGGAATCACTTTAGCCAATACATCGCCGCCCGGCGATACGCCCTTGGCATCGTGCTCGGCGACGAGTTGAAATGCAGCCTCTCCTCCGAGTTGCCATGCCAACTCGCCCCATGGAGTCTTGCGGAGCGGCGTGCCATCATCGCCACCACGGCCGGTGATCGAGTCAAATTCCGTGCCTACAAAAACAGCGGTCTGGCCACTTGGGCAGGCTGACTGGCCGGCTTTGGCAAGGATTTGGGAAACGCCAGACCACTTGCCTGCGGCGGGGCCATGCTTTGCGAGATGGTAAAGCAGAGTGAGCGAGTGGGTTTTGCCTCCGCCAAACTGAGTCGCCAGATTGAAGATCGCCGAGGTCTCGGTGGTAACGCCATTCAAACGCCGCACCATCTGCGAGGCGAGTTCCAGCATGTTTTTCGTGAGAAAAGTTCGGCTGAAAAACTGCTCTGGTTTAGTATAGACCTCCGGAGCGCCTCCGTCTCGGACCTTGTCAAGGTGGACTGCAAATTCCGCCGCGTCGAGGGGCTTGCCCTCCCGAAGGTCTTCGCGGGGTATGACGACATGCTGCCAAGGACGGAGTTTCATGAGTTTTTTTGAAAAGTTAAAAACCGGTGAATAATTAGAAAAATTCAACGCCGCCTTTTAGGAGGCTCTACTTTAGATCTTAGCCATTCTCTAATAACTTCTTTTCCAGTTTCATACAATGTTTCGCGAATTTCTTTCTCATGATACTCGAAAAACTCTTTAACTGAATTGGCCGCCTTTTTGACATTTTCCCACACCACCCTCCAAAATCCCTTCTGCGCTTCCGCGCTGGATTCTTCACTTTGAGCCTGCGGTGTGGTTACACGAAAAAAACCTGCTTTTTTATTATCTGGAAGGCTACTAATAATTTCTAAAGTTAACTCCTTAAGACCATAGCCAAATTGGGAAGAAATGGGAATAACTCTTAAAGATTCAATGCCAAAATCACCAGCCACAATTTTCTTCTTTTGAAGCAAATGCCCCATTTGCGTGGCACCAGGGAGGTTTTGCTCATGATCCCACTCGATAACAGGATCCATTTTATCGGCTTGTGTTAAAATAAAAAAAGTTGGAATTTCTCTTTGAAAAATATCGTTTTTAATTAACCCCCATGCTTTTAAATCAGCAGCATAAGCGCGACTATCTGATTTGAGTGCCCAAAGAATTAAATCTGCTTCAGCCAGTGCTCCGCGATAAAGTTCGAGGTATGCGGCATCTTGGTCTTCGCTTTCGCCAACACCCGGCATGTCGATAATCTTGACCTTTTTTGCGGCAGACAATTTGGCGAACTCATGCTGCCTATCTTTTGTGCAAGCTTGAACGGCTGAAATTTCAAACTTTTTCTCTCCAAATAGCGTATTACACAAACTGGATTTCCCTGCGCCAACCTGTCCAAAAACACAGATTGTTGGAGTGTAATTTGATACGTAGTTAATCTTTTCTTTGAAGCTTTCGAAATCTTTGGGATCAATACCAGAGTTTTTACGCTCCATCATTTTGAGAAGAGTTTTTGTTACGCTTTCAAGGTCAAAGAATTTAGAAGTTTTTGGGTTTACTCCTCCTGCAGCGCCTCTTGGCGCGGTTTTTGTTTTGGACGCAGGCTTTTTCGTTGTTTTGCTTGCTGGTTTGGCTGTTGATTTAGAGGTCGCTGCTTTGGTTGTTTTTTTGGCAGGAGACTTGGCTTTTGTTGCCTTGGCAGTTTTTTTCATGGGTTCTTTGGGTTCAGAGATTTTTACAGCCCGAGGCCTTTCTTTCGGGCCAGCACGCCGTCCACCCAGCGTTTTTCTTGGGTGCCGGGCGGGTAGAGGGCGCTGAGGGCTTGGGCGAGTTTCCAGAATCCGGCGTCTTGGCCGATGCCGTCTTCTACCAGGAATCGCTTGAGCGCGCCGCTTCGGCCGGTGGCGAAGAGGATCATGCTTTGGTGGATGCGGTCGAGGACTGTCGAACCGGGCTTGGTAACGGTTTTTTCTTCCCACACTTCCTCGCCCGCGCTGGGTTGGGTGAGTTCGGCGAAGAGGTCGAGTTGTTGGGATTTTTTCTTTTTGCGGCCGCTGGATTCCGGCGTGGAGCCTTGCTCCTTGCCGAAGAGGTGGGCGGTGCGCTCGGAGACGGGCAGGAGGCGCGCTTGGTCGCCTTTGATTTCGACGAGCGCCCTCAAATCCTCCAAGTGCGCGCCGAGACCTTGGGCGATCTTGCGGGCGGCATCGTATTCGAGGGAAAAGCCGCCGCCGGGCTTGGCTTTCGGGGATTCGTCATCCTCGTTGGTCTCCTCCGCGTCGTCAGATTCCTCGGGAGCGGACTTGCCGGAGAGCGTCCAAAGCCACATGGCGGTGAGTCGGGCATCCGGCTCGAAGGCGGAGAGGTCGGCATTCGCAATGATCGAGGAGAGTGCCTCCTTGGAAACGGCTGCCCACACATGCTCCAAGTATTCCTTGAGAGTGACGACTTCCCCGCTGGCTTTCTCCACCCGCGAGTAACGCGAGAAAATCTCCAGCGCCGGCCCGAGACAGGCAAAAATGGCGTCCGCACCGACCACCCCTTCCTCGGCGAGTCGTGGCATCCAATCGTGAATGCGACCGGGCAATTCCTGCAACACATCGCGCCAGTCGCCGATTTCGTCGGCGCGGACGGAGCCGTCGGGATTCTCGCGGGGACGGCAGACGAGATGGACGGAGGAAGCAAGCGCTGCGGAGTTTTGAGCTCGAAGACGATTGCCCATCTCTGTATCAATTGGCCATGAACCAGTGATAACCCATCCGGAACTAATCAATGCTCCAAGCATCGCCTCCCATCCTGCCGTTTCCTTGTTAGCGAAAACAATCACTCCGATTCCAGAGGGTTTTGCGATTCGGCGGCTTTCAGCGCAAGCCTGAGCCATTGTTTGCTCAAACCACGGACCATCTTTGTGCCGATACATCGCGGCTCGATGAGAGAGCGAAACGCACTCGTCATCCTTCGGGCTTAGGTCAGCATTGAACAATTCTGGGTGCAAATGTCCTATGCTGCGTTTAAGCCAGGAATAGAAAAAGTCAGAAAGATCAGCGTAGGGAATGGCTGCATAATAAGGTGGATCACTGACTACGGCATCAACAGTGTCGTTTGGTAACGGGTGATTCGTAGCTGATGCACAGGCAGATGTTCCCTCAGGCATCTTTGCTTTCGCTATCGCCTCAATAACTCTCAGAACCCACTCTGATGCCCCATTCCATCCATTGTTAGATAAAAAGCTTACTTCTGCGAAATCCCAAATCATTGGCAATGCTTGACGGCCAAAAACATGGGTAGCCATATCGCGTGTATTGTCCCATACAACTAAGCTTGCGCACTTGTCTGCGCAACGATCAACAGCGAGGGCCAGGCACGTCTGCACAGCCACTCTAAGATTTAAGTCATTTTCTTCGGACGCAGCTTCTTTTAGCAACCTGGTTAGAGTAATCAAACCAAGTGCTTGACGGGGAGAAAACAAATCTCCCCAAGTTGTCATTCCATAAAGCACAACATTGAAGAAACCTCGAAGATGATTTAGTTGGCCGTCTGGAATCAGAGATACATTGCCGGAGTGTTCTGAAATCTGCCTTTTTATTTCATCGTGAGCGTGCTGCGCTGCCTTTAGATCGATTGGGGTCGGGTCTAAATAGATTCGTCCTGATCCATTAGTATTTGAAGCAATTACGCAAATCATTCGCGCGTCGTCGGCACCACCGCGCCGTGTTGATAACTGCCGACGAACGCTTTCAACTGATGTCGTATATCCCGTCACAGGGCATGTCGCCGCGCCACCCGCAGATGTTCCTTTCTCAACTTCCGCTGGAGAAGTTGGCTGGAAGACTTGAATCATAGGCCTGCGAACTTTCAATGTTCGCCCATCTGCATAGGTTGCAGTGACAATTTTTGTCACAATAGCGCCTTTTTCATCTCGAACCCAACGGAGCGCCTGATAGCGGCTTTTCTTTTTAAGCAGGAGCATTGAGCGAAACAGTGGAATTTCTACTGGATAGTCGTCCCCCGTCGGAGCTTCAGATAAAATGGTTCGCGCCCAAAGATAAGCTCCGAGTGCATCATCTTGATGAGACTTTGGATAGAACCTGCCAAGTTCTTCTTCGAGTCGAACGGCTATTGATTCACTGCACTTGCGCACCTCATCGGCGAGGCGTTGGCCGTATTTGGGGATGTATTCGAGAACGACTTTGTTGAGTAGGACGGGGATGGGATTGAGGTCGCTGGCGAAGGCGTCCGCCCCCACGCGCAGGGCTTCGAGGGGGATCGATCCGCCGCCTGCAAAGGGATCGACCACGAGCGGGCGTGTGCCGGGAACGCCGCCGAGTGCTTCGTGCGCGGCTTGGGTAAGGGCGCGAGAGGTGGCGAGGAATTCGGGCTTGGTGGAGTTGTCCCAATTCGCGAAGTCGGCGATGAAGTCGAGGAGGGCCTTGCGGAGTTCGATGGGATTGTCGAATAGGGCGGGATTGCGGCGGGCGAGTTCGAAGCGAGGGCGGCTTTCTTCGCCAAGCAGGGACATCCGCTCGAATGTGCTCCAAGCCAGCATTTCCTTGAGAGCAGCCTCCTCAAAGGCGGGCGGGCAGTGTTCGTCGGCGGGATCGGGCCAGAGGGCAGCGCAGATCACAGCGCGGCATGCGGCGAGCGGTCGGCGCGCCCACCAGATGTGGAGCGTCGAAATATGCCCGTGGCGGATGGATTTTTCCCTCCGGGCATGGGCGGAGATGCGGCGAATGGGCAGATCGACCTCGATGAGGCGCTTGGGAAGGGGGGTCACCGTGCAGGGGCTTCCGTATTCGTTGGAGAGGCTTCGGGTTCGGCGGGACGGAACCCCACGGAAGGCAGGAAGGCCGGCATATAGGGACCATGCGCGGTGAGGGCGCGAATCATTTCGCGGGCCACGCCGTAGAGGATGGCGGCTCCATTTGTGCGGAGAAGTTTTTCTGATCCGGCTTCGTCATAAAGGGTGCTTGTGACGCTGAAGTAGCCTTCGAGTTCCACGGAAAAAGTGTAGGGTTGGTCCTCGGAGGCGGACTGGCGAACGGCCAAGGTCACGAGCCATTGCGGTTGGCCGGGATCCTTGAGATCGCGCACATTGACCTCGATGTGCAAATCGTCGCCGGGAAGAATCGGGCCGGAGGATTTGAAATCCTTGTTAACCGAGAAGGAAAGCCCGGAGGTGTAATAGTAGTGGAGCTCAAGCGGCGACGGATTCATCAAAGGCCTCCTGGGATTTGGTCATGGAAAATTCGAAGGGTTTTGTAGCCTCGCGCCGCAGGGCAGCGGTATCGAAGGGAATGATGGCTGCGGCGGGGGCCTGCAGGCGGCGAAGCCAAGGCAGATCGATTTTGCCCTCCTGAAGCGCGTGGAGGAGAATGTTCATCGAGCGGGTTGGGCGTTCGCGGCCGGACTCCCAACGGGTCCAGGTTTTTTCTCCGAGTTGGAGGAGGCTGGAAATTTGCTTTTGGGTAAGATGCAGGGTATCTCGAAGCTCCTGGAGTTCCTCTGGAGCAAGAAGCCCCATATGGCGGGCCTTGAAGGCCTCAATCTGCTCGCTGATATCGCCCGGCAGAAAGATTTCGCCCTCGGAATCGAGCCAGGCGTCCACGCGGACTTCGATGATCTCGGAAAAACCATCTCCGTCGCGGTTGGGAATCCGAACCGGATGGACGATCTGGCTTTTTCCCCAAGTCGGAATCGGGGGAGTGAGTGTAGTGGTAAGTGTTTTCATAGTCTGTCGGTGCCCTTGTTGGGCGAATGGCTGGAGTAAACGATCAGCATCTGGCCGTTTGGCAGCAGGTTGATTTTTCCGTAAACCGGAGTCGATCGATGGTGGAACCAGAAGGCATAGGTATCGCCCGGTTCTGCCATCGTGGTGATGCGGAGGCCGCAGACGCCGGGATGCTCCAGAGCCTTGGCCATGGCATCAAAGCGCACATAGTCCCACGCTTCGTCGGGAAACAGGGCTTCCCATTCGCGGTTGGAACGCTGTGTCGTGGTGATTTTCTTCCGGTCTCCTTCGCGAAGAATTCTGGCGACGGTTCTGCACCATTCGGTTGGAATGAGAGATTCATCACTCATAAGGTATCAATTGATACTTTTAGCGCAAGAGGGAAAATCGCGGCTGATTTGGATAGGTTTTTGGTGCGGATCGCGAAGCTCATGGCAGCGTCGGATTCTGCGATCCGTAGTCTGGAGGGTCCTCGCGGAGAGTGGGTGTATTGGGCGACTCCAGATTCAATCGGTAGTGCTCGACCTTCACAATGGCCTGCCAGTCGAGGCGGGATGGGTTGCGGATGATATTGAGCGAGGGTTCGGTGGCGCAATGGAAGACAACATAGAGCCAGTAGTCTTCCTTCAAGCGCTCGGCTGTCTTGTATTCATTATAGGTCATCGCGACCTCCCCTGAAATGGCGCGACCCTTGACCTCGACAAACCGCATGGAAATGGCGGTTTTGGGGTCCTCGGGATGAAATTTTCGGGCGATGAGATCGAATCCACGATTCTCGGATTCCACACTCTCAACAACGAAGCCTTCTGCCTCCAGCGCTTCGGTGGCGAACCTCACAGCCGTGCGCTCAACCTCTTCGTCACGCCGCATGGCAGCCCCAACGGGAGTATTACGATCCGGGTGCGGCAAAACCCATGCCCGGCCAATGTGGCGGATGTCGCTCACGGCGCATTCGCGTTGGCGGGCGAGTTCGTGGCGTCGGCGCTCCAGGCGGCGATGAATTTCCTCGATGCGGTTCTCGGCTTGTTTGATTCGGCCATCAAGTCCCTGCTCCTCCGAGCCAGCCTCGCGTTGGGTAACCAACTCGGCAAGAGTGAGGTTCTCGCGGTTCAGGATCGTGTTCAGACTCGTCTCGACATGTTTTTCCACCATCTCGGTCTCGCGCACGCGTTCACGGCGGACCTCACTGAGGAACTGGGAAAGGCTTTTTTCCAATAGAATTTCCTGCAGGCGATCCTTGCCGGGAAGATGGGTGCCATCGGGCACTGGCACAGGTGCACCGGCAGGAACTATCTCATGAAAAATGGTGGGATTGTGCACGCTCACACTTCCGTCCATTTCGGTTTGAAGAACAAAAAGGCGACGGTTCAGAATATGGGCGTCGCCGTCCCTGATGTTGGCGGTGAATACATCGAGTCTGGATGGCGAGGAACGGTGCAGATCGTGAAAGACAGCGCCGCGCGAGAGGGCCCCGTTCGTTGTGGCCTCGGTCTCGGCACGAAGGGCTTCAAAGAGCGGGTGTCCAGGCGTGACCCACTCGGAGGAGGCGTCTTTTTTGAGGAGTTCCTTGTTGAAGATGACATCCTGATATTCTTGCCCCAATCGGCCAAAGCGTGGTTCCAACTCCTCGCCTCGCGTCAAGAGTTGGCGGGGCACGCGGCCGATTCTGTAAACATGGGCTTTACCGCGATGAGGCGAAACCCGCATTCCCGCATCGCCCGCAGCCTCGACAAAAAAATCCTCGATGACTTCAGGCACAAGTCGGCGCTCCTTGGCCTCGGCGGTCTTCCCGATAACAGCAGAAAGATTGAGTTCACGCTTGGCCAAGCCCTCCAGAGTGGATTGCGTAATTTCGGAAAAGCGGGTGGTGTCGATGTCGCGGACAATGCGATCGAGGATAACCTGCTCGGTTTGATTGCGGGCATACATGTCGCGAAGCATCCGCTCCAGAAGGTTCGAGGGGAAAACATCTCCGAGAACATTGAAAATCTTGCCGGTGCGGTCGGGATCGAGGTCCTCCTCGATGGCGGAGATGCGGTCGAAAAGCTTTTGAAGCACGCGACCCTCGGTGGTGTTGCACGCGACGAAGTTAAAAATGAGACAGTCTTTTTCTTGGCCGTAGCGGTGAATGCGCCCCATGCGTTGCTCCAATCGCACGGGATTCCATGGGATGTCATAGTTCACCATCAGCCAGCAGAACTGGAGGTTGATACCTTCCCCTGCCGCCTCGGTGGCCACCATGACCTGACACGATTCCTTGAACTCGCGCTCTGCAAAAATCCGGCTGTTCGGCGTGTCGCGGTCGCCAACCTTCATCGCTCCATGGATCGTGGTGATCGAAAGCCCCCAATCGCGGAGCTTGCCGAGAGGTCTGCCGTCTTTTCCGTCGCCCGCAAGGTAGTCGAGGGTGTCTTTATGCTCGGTGAAAAGAAGCAGTTTCATCTTCGGATCGGAGAAAATGCCGCGTTCCGTGAGAAGTTCCTTCAAGGCCGTCAGTTTCGTTTCCACATCGCGTGCCTCCAAAACGCGGGCCTGGTCGATGAGTTTGCCGAGTTCGTGGATTTCTTGGCGAAGCACAGCGGGATCGGGATTGAGAACGACCTCTTCGATTTGGTCGATGATTTCCTGTTGCTGCTCCTCTTCCAAATCCTCGAAACCTTCCGGGATTCGGCGGTTGATTTGCTCGCGGCGATAGGCTTCAGGGTCTTTGAGAATTTGTTCCCGGCGTTCCTTCATTCTCTCAAGGGTTCGCCGCGCCGCATAGAGGCTCGATGCGAATCGTCGCTGAAGCATAGCCATCGTGAACCCCACAGCGCGGGCCTGCGGGGAGTCTGTTTCAGCCGCCCGGATCGATTGTTCCTGCACATAGCGGGTCAGGGCGTCGTAGAAATCGAGTTCCTCGTTATTGATCTCGAATTTGGCAGTGCGCACGATGCGTTTGGTGAAAAGGGATTTCACCTCGCCGGTATCGGGATTGGGAAATGTGACAAGGGCTTCTTTGACCCGCCGCAAATAAAAAGGCGCTTCGCGGTTGGCCATCGCCTGCTCCAGGCTGCTCACATCAGCGTAAACATCAGGATCAAGCAGGCGGAGGAACAGCGAGAAATTCTCTGGATCGCCCTTGTGGGGAGTAGCCGTCATCAGAAGGAAATGGTCTGTCATTCCCGAGAGTGCCTTGCCGAGCTTGTAGGCGAGGGTCTCCCGGTCGGCGCTGTAGGCGCTCATCTTGTGGGCCTCGTCCACGATGACCAGGTCCCAGCGGCTCCTCAAAAGACTGTCACGTGCATCCTCGACTTTGGAAACCCAGGAGACAGAGGCCACGACCTGATCGTGCTCTTGCCATGGGTTCATACCATAGTTCGCCCGCAAAACATCCGAGCGGATCACAGTGAACTGCTCGCGAAACTTGTCCTTCATCTCGCGTTGCCACTGAAAGGTCAGACTCGCTGGGGTAACAATCAGAACGCGCTTCACAAGTCCGCGCGCCTTGAGTTCCTTAACGAGTAAACCAGCCATAACGGTCTTCCCAGCCCCGGGATCATCAGCCAGCAGGAAGCGAATGCGAGGTAGTTTGAGAAAGTATTCGTAAACCGCCTCCAACTGGTGCGGCAGCGGATCAACACGAGCAATAGACAGGGAAAAATAGGGGTCGTATTCGTAGGCAAGCCCAAGGCGCATGGCCTCAATTCCCAACCGAAATTTGCGAGCATCGCCATCAAAAGGCTCCAACGCAGGGTTAACCTCCAGCATTTCGAGTTGAGATTCGTCAACCACAGGCTGGTAGGTTTTATTTGAGTGAACGCCGCTGACGATCAGCTTCCATTTGTCGCCAAATTTAGAGGCGACCAATAGTTCAACCGGCTCTGGAAACAAAGCCCCTCGCAGCACTGCACCGGGAACCAAATCAGAAATTTTCATTTTTTCTCCGCCTCATAGTTTCCGAGAACTTCCCCAAGGACAACGGTGTAGTTGAGGTTTCCGTGATCGAGGTCCACATCAGGTAGAAAATCCTCGTCCAGCGAACCGAGTAGCGCAGGCACATCGGATTCCTTCCATCCCGCGTCCTTCAGCAAAATCACGATTCCAGCAACGGTGCCGCTGGCGAGGTAATGAAGATCGACTGCGGCAACATCCCTGCCCTCGCGCTGCGCAAGAAAGCGCTCGGATGAGGCCGTGCGGAGTGTGCGTTTCCAAGAGATCATTTTTTGACAGGATTTACAGAATTAACAGGATTAGCGGGACTCGGGCAGGAAGACGGTCAATGATGGATGTTGAATGTTGGATGGTGGATTCATTCAGAATTCAAAATTGCTCATTTAAAATTTCGTAGCCCGTGCGGAGTCTGCGTTTCCAAGAGATCATTTTTTGACAGGATTTACAGGATTAACAAGATTCGGTGGGACGGGAGAGGATTGTGGCGCAGCTGCTGGCGGTCCTCCTACGCACTTCGCGGCTCCGGCGTGATGCAGTGGCGAGTGACTGGTGGCGGGTTGATGCCGATGGGGGCGGGAGTTCATGGCGCTGCTGTGAGTGATTTGACGATATCGAGGAGGCTACCCGAGAGTTTTTGAATTCGGAGGTCTATGGGAGCAAGTAGACCGTCCGACATGAGAATGAGGTTGCCTCTGTGGGTGTCGGAAATGGCGAGACCATTTTCTGGATCGAAAAAAGCTGTCTCTCCATCCGAGGTGAAGGCTTTCCAGCCGTTGCCAATGAAAAAATCCCTAATCTGGGCCTCACTCGTTGCAGGGGTGCCAGCTATAGCAGGCTGTTCAACGATCAATCTGTTGCCATCTGGGGTTGGCACAACGCCGAGGAAACGGACCTGATCGGCGAAGAATGCGTTGTGAAGCAGCCATCGCTCCAGATAGTCAATGGGCGAGGCCTTTGATTCCTCGTCTGGACGATAGACCACACGCATGCCGAAAAAGCCCGGCCATGTCGCTTTGAGAAAAGTTCCATGCGCTTCACGAAACCAAACTTGGTGTTCATTGCCTTCGTCCGAAGGTGGGAGGCTCAGCTCTGCTGGAGCGGAAGGGAGGAACCAACCTTGCTCGTTGGCGACTTCGTTGAATATGCGGAGTTCTTCTTGGTAATAGGTATGACCGCCTTGAATGCGGCTAACTGCTTCAAGGCGTCCACGGAGCGTTTCAATACATGCTTCGAGCGGGATTCGCTCAGGGTTTGCGTGGTCCACATGGGGTGACATTAAGGTTGTTGGTTGGGTTGTTTCAAGTGGGCATTTCTGCCATGAGCAGGTTCAAGCAAGGACAATCCAGCGACCGATGGCGACTGCGGCTGGTATGCCAGCGAGTAGGACAAAGCAACCAGCGCCAGATTTGCGATAGCCAACTCCCGTCCCAGGTATGCTGAAGCTCGTATATTTTTTCCCACGCGCCGTTGTGCCAACTCGGAATCCGCGACCACCGACAGAATAGCCCAAGCCAGACTTGCTCAGATTCACACGGAACGGGCCGAGATTAACAGATTTGCGGTAGTAGAAAGCCATGGGAGTCGCCTGAGGAAGTCAGACAATAGTAAAGAAAACCATAGCGGGTCGAGTCTGCGTTGAAAAAAATCGGCCTTAGCTATTGAATAAATGGAGATTTCGATTTGCCATGCACAAAGGTAAACTCCTCCTGCTTTGCAAAACAAGGTTGGAAGAGGGTCTGCGGGTAGATGCGATTCATGACTGTCTCGATGGCGATGAGGATTTTGCTGATCATTTCGCCAGCAACCCTAACAACCTCGATCAGACATCCGCTGGGGGAGGGGATTTTTGTTTAAAGAAATTCCGCGTGCCTTTATTGCCCTAACTACTCGCCAAAATGCCTGGCGAGTTCCGTGGACTGGAGTTCGAATTTCTTCGGATTTGTCCGGCTCAGTTTTTCGAGGTTGAGGATTTTCCACTTCAAGGCGGGCAATTCGCAAAGGTGCGGAAATGGCATGAGGCTCCAATCAGGTTCGAGTCGCACGAGGCCGAGGAGAAACTCTTTGTGCCTTTCCTGCAGGTTATCGCGGAGTGCGGAGCGAAGGTCAGAGCGAGCTTGTTGCAGTTCGGCGAGCAAGACGGGTTTTGTTGTCATGCCCATAAATTGCTCCTCGTAGATGGCAGAGAAATTTTTGTCTTTGGAAAAGATCACTCCGTGTGCCGTGTTGTTGTGGCCGGCAAGGTAGCAGACAAAGCAATCGACAACCTTCGTATCGAAATGGTTCCTGAGAAACATTTCGCGCACATCGAAGAAATCCCTCGGGTGTTGGCGGTCGAGGGCTGCGACGAGCTTGCCTCCGTAGAGTTCCTTCCTGGCGTGCGATAGAAAAATCCATAGCGAAGGACCGTCTTGCCAGTTCCGAAATCCGGGCGTCCCTTGGCGGAAGTAATGTGCCTCGGAAGTTGTAGTTTACTTCGACCTTCATGCTCACGGCGCCTCGCGTGATTATAATCTTCACATCCTCCGAGTCACCCGTGCTGGCGAGCGTGCCTTTCAGTCCTAAAGGTTCAATGCGTTCGCACAGGGATTGCAATTCCTGTCGGATTGTTTGCAGGGCCTCGTCGCGCGATTTGGTGTGGTCGATGAACGCAATATCGATATCCACCGACAGTCGGGGCATATCGTGCAAAAAGAGGTTCAGCACAGTGCCTCCCTTCATCGCAAAATCAGGCGCCCGGAAGACATGCGGGGCAGCGAGCAGCATGAGCCGCGAGATTTCGATGTAGGATGAGTCCATCAGGCAGGGAGGTTCAGGGTGCTTCCATCTTGCAATTTTCCACACCAGCGACCATTGCCGAGCCTGCCTTGAGCGGCTTCGCGGGCAGCGGCAGCCCAGGGCAGTTCGAGGTCGGCAGCCCATTTGACGCAGAGGCGTGTCACTTTCACGCTCGTGCAGTGTTGTAGAAGGGTGGAAAGCACACTGGCGCGCAAGGTGAACAGCATTTCAAAAATATTCCGTGACTCTTCGAGCTCCTCGCTCTGCCCGATTTCGCTGAGGAGTTCCAGCAAGGCACGCTCAGGGGCGCAGACCAGCGGCCCGTGCGGGCGCTCCAGAATGGGATGTAATTCGAAATCCGCAGGCAGGCTGGAGTCAAAAATCTGCTTGCTGACATATCGCGAGAGAAATTGTTTGCTGAACCAATCCGGCAAATGCCCCCGCTTTTTGCCCCACAGCACGATCCGTTCCTGTGCAGGTAGGTTGTGACGAAACCCGTGCCAAGCCAGTGCCGTCTTTCCGCCGACATGAATTTTACTCAGGTCTTTTGAAAGGATTTTAATAGAGAGGTATTTGTCGAGTGTGACATTGGGAAAAGCAAACATACCTCTTCCCAGTCGGACGATCCAACCGCTCCTCACATAGTAATTCGCCAAAGCTGAAGAGATGCCCAATTCCTTGAGGGTGAGAGTATCGAACGGAGATTCCCTCGGAATAGAATTTTGCAACCGCTGGAGTAGATTTTTATTTTTAGATGAAGCCACGCTTTATCTATAAATTTTTTTATATGATGCGCAAATTAATTTTGGGTGGATAAATGAAAAGCGACACCCTTAGTCCAAAACGGATTTTTTCAAAAAAAATACACTTCACTGATTATTTTTGTAAAAGAAGATAAAACATCGCTTGAACTATAATTTAATTACTATGAAAGACGCGGGGCGCAGGTTTTTTACACTCAGACCAGCATTTACCCAAAATCGCGGAGAGTTACACAATGTAACTTCTGCCAAAACAATAACCGATGAGCTGTGCGGAGGCGGAAATAGTTTTTTTCTGGCAGACTCCAGAAGTGAGCCTGCATCTCGACTAATCAAATTCAACAAACGGTGCTATTTTTTTGAGAGTAACCGGCCCGATTTTGGGCACCAGAGCGAGGTCTGCGAGATTGGCGTAGGGTCGATGAGTTCTAATGTTTTCGGCGATAACCTCCCCAATACCTGGCAAACTCTGAAGCTCCGCAGGCGATGCGCTGTTCACATTGATTTTGCCGGATTGCTTCAGCTCTTCCACTTCGGGCGACTGGGTAAAATCTGACATTTTTCTCACAGGCTCAGGAAAAACCGATTGTGGTGTTCGCTCTATTTCTCTTTGGAGATTTGCAAAGTTCTCATTGATCCAATTGATGTTCGTTTTGGAGACGACATCCATAAGTTCGACATCTTTAGAAGCCGGAGCAGGCAAGGTGCGCGAAGCTTTAGGACCTTCTACTAATACATTCTTCCTTGAGTAAAAACCCAAGCCCTGTCTCCGGGCGCGTGTTTCCAGCGTGTCATAATGCTGTCGGTCCAAGCCCAAATCATTTTTTGCAACCGTCCCGAAAGAGCGCGCCATACCGGCCTCAATAAGTAACGAGGCCAAATCCTTCCGTGCAGGAGCGGGGATAACAAACGCGTAGAAGCTCGTCATTTTACTGCGTCCGGGAGCCGCTTGGAATCTTGTGATAATCGTAAAGGGAGTATCAAGAAAACGAGATGTCTCCCTCTTGGCTGCAATGCCGGCTTGAAGTGACTGTGTTGAGGTTATTCCAAAATGTTCCGCCTGCTGCGCGACCCTTTCTGGAAACGAATCCTCGGACTCAGGCGCATCCGCAAAATAGAGGCGAAAAATGTATTCCTGCCCTTGATGACTGACATGAAACGAATCGCCATCATTCCATTCATTTGGAACCAATCGGCACCCACGCAAGGCTTGCCACTCGTCGGCAAGAACAACGAAGGGACAAACGACAAGCAGGGCGCAAAGGATGAATTTCTTTAAAGTTTGAGACCTCATAACAAACGAAAACGTGCTGAATACGGCACGATGCTTCACATCGAAGCTCCTAAGGTCAAGTGCTGGATTCAGCACGATGAAAGATCAACCGCGCAATATTGTCGGCCCGCAAGTGCGACGCATGCGGTGCGAGGCAGGCCTCTCTCAGCCTGCCTTAGCGGCCCAGTGCCAGCGCATGGGTTGGGATGTCGGGCGCGATGCCATCGCCAAAATTGAAGGCCGAACAAGATGGGTCGCCGACAGCGAGCTACTTCACTTGGCAAAAGCTCTCTCCTGCCCTCTCACCGATTTATTCCCAAGCGCATCCCAGCGCACGGTGAAGGGAAAATAAAAACACCAAGACTTCGTGGGAAGCAGGCGAACATATTCGTTTTTGGTTCCGTTTGAAAATCCAGACCCCGCAAAAAAATCAGCGGGGCAAAAGAGCAAACCAACGAAGCGGCGGACGCTTTAAAAAAACCTCAAAAAACATCTGTGAACACAGGCAGAAAATGCGGGACATTATCACACTTCTTATCACACTTTACCGTTTTTAGACCCATGAAAACCCAGAGAACCGCATAAACACTGGGGGAGCGGATGGGGGGGGATTCGAACCCCCGATACCTTTCGGTATACACGCTTTCCAGGCGTGCGCAATCGACCACTCTGCCACCCATCCTTGAGTCGAGGGCGAGTTGATAACGGAGATCGGGGCGGTTG
>Ga0247834_1004343_pt1 | contig 18036 bp, 15 predicted proteins | sample LaCruzMarch2015__8_FD_187118 | JGI IMG/M metagenome (GOLD analysis project Ga0247834, IMG submission 187118) | Freshwater microbial communities from meromictic Lake La Cruz, Castile-La Mancha, Spain - LaCruzMarch2015_12m | ecosystem: Environmental > Aquatic > Freshwater > Lake | place: Spain...
TTGACAAAAAAACGGGGTTTAAACCGCTTCCCGGAGATTTGTTATTTACCGAAATATTGGCAGCACCATCGAGTGGGAAGCAAGCTGAGTTTATAGAATTACATAATCCTACAAAGCAATTTATTCAGTTAGTCAGTGCAAAAATTATGGTCAATAAAAGCACGCTGGAATTACCCTACCTGATTTTATCTCCAGGAGAATATTTGGTTATTCATCACCTGAAAGATAGCCTATTCTTTAAAGAAGTGAAGCACACTTTTGGTTCATCCAGTTTTCCCTCTTTGCCAAATGCGGGAGGAACCCTGGAATTAATGGAATTGGGGGTAAGTTTAGATAAGATGACTTACGGGATATTTCCGGCATGGCAACACTCGGTGGCAACGGGAAAATCGTTGGAAAAAAGAAGTTTATCTCATTTATCGGATTGTTTATTAAACTGGATTTCCTGCTCCAATGACATGGGCCACAGCATGGGGATAGAAAATGACGCATTTTCTTTGGCGCTTCCCTTTTTTGAGCCTTTGGCAGACCATATTTTTCCGTCCTCTGCAGATACCATTCAATTTATTGCCCATGTTCCTTTAAAATGGCCCGACACCTCCGATGTATCCCTATTTACAAATCAGGGTCTGGAAATTAAGTCTATAGCTAAGGGTTCTCTATCAAATGAGTGGACTTTGTTTTTAAAAAAACCCATAAATTCAGGCATTATATATCCTTTTACTGTGTTAAAAGGACTGAAGAACTGTTTAGGTCAGGAAAACAATCAGCCACAAGTCCTGCGATTAGCCATTCCTCAAAAGCCTGCAAAAGAGGAAAGTATTTTTATCAATGAAATTTTATTTGATGCCCTGCCCTTTCAAAAACCGTTTGTGGAAATACAGGCAAATACCAAATATCCTATCGATATGAACTACCTGCACTGGGGCGATCGAAAGGAGGTTAACTTCTCTCAAAGAGTGCTCTTCCCCTATGAGCCTTATGCCATTACTGAAAATCCTGTTGCATTAATTCAACAATATGGATCATCGACTGAAAATCAACGAATCATAGCGGGCGAAACGCCATTATTGAACAGAACTCAAGGAAGTATGTCCCTTTTCTATGATGAACTTGAAACAGATATCATCACCTACGATAAAGCCTGGCATTCTCCCTGGTTGAGATCAACAACGGGCATTTCACTGGAAAGGAAAGGAGCGCAAAGTATGGGAAGTAATCAATCTGGCTGGTTAAGTGCGGCAGGATTTAAAACCGGGGCAAGTCCAGGAAGGGAAAATACGTCTTTTGGCAAAGAGCAAAGCCTGGTGAATGAGGCCGTTTTTTTGAATCCTCCATCGTTTACGCCATACAATCAACTTCAATGTTGTACCATTTCTCCTGTCAACAGTGGAAGCATCGTAAATATTCGCATTTTTGATTCATTGGGTAATGAGGTGAAATATTTAGTTAAAAATCAAGTGCTGGGCAGTAATGATGAAATTTGTTGGGATGGAAAACAACAATATGAAGTACCTCTGGCGCAAGGTCACTATATTTGGTGGATAGAATTGTTGAATGCCAATGGCGTAAGGACTATTTTCAGATTATTAAGCACCTTAGATTGACATGAAAAAATTTATTGACAGTATGGGTTACGCATTAAATGGTATAAAACTATTATTTGCTGGTCAGAATAATATAAAAATTCAAGGGGTTATTGGTATGCTGGTTTGTTTATTGGGTTGGATTATAAATCTATCGTCCTTAGAATGGATTATAGTACTTTTTTGCATTGGCTGGGTATTGTCGGCGGAAAGTTTCAATACCGCGATAGAATATGTGGTAGACTTTATTTCCCCAGACTATCACATAAAAGCTGGACAAATAAAAGATATATCGGCCGGAGGGGTATTAATTATATCTATAACCAGCAGTATTATAGGAATAATTATTTTTCTCCCTAAATGCATTAAGTTACTTCTGGGCAACTAAAAATTTGATATATTTGCAAAAAAAAAGCCGGAAGGTGGATCCAACCGGCTTTGAAAAGAGCTTTGAGAGGCTATCTACATACCATATAACGTCACGTTTGACGATACAGAGTCTGATACAATTTATTGAGTGATCGAATCACTAGATGTAAGGATTAACTAACTTCGTTTGCTATTATTTCCTTCCATGATTCAAATATGAGGGTAATTATCAAGCAGAATAAGTACAATTTTACTAATTACTGAATTTTTAAACTACATAGTTTATAATATAAAATACTAAAATTCAATAAGTTAAACTAAATATTTAATACAAAAAGTAACATTTATGCCTCAATAAATTGATATTTTTTTATATATTTTTTTTAATCTACAGAGATTTATTGAGTGAATTCATCACTGGTTGTTAATATTTCCCAGGTATGGTCTGCAAAAAGCTTTACTGTAGCTTGAAAGAAATAAGGAGGATTTGCGCCCCATTCTTCGGGAGCTATCATAGAAAGGACGTAAACTCCATTCTTTTTTGCGTATAGATGATAGACGAAACCAACGAGCGGATTGAAGGCCATTTCTGCTTCATAAATTTTCTCAGATATGAGGACTCTTTTCCTGATGTCGTCAGCTTGTTTGGCAAGGAGTTCAATTTGTTTTCTAAGTTGTCCCAGCTGGATATCCGTTTGTTGATACATAGAGGTAACGGCTCTGCCCTTAATTCTTCCTTTATCAATTGGGTTAATTACAACGCCACCAACGGAATGAGAATAAGGTAGCAGGTGTGGTTCCAATGCTACCTTATCTATATCGATAGGATTTATAAACTCTTCCTTTTCCATTTTATTTTTTAACCATCAACAAAAGAGGGCTAAGTAAGTTTACCAAAGCTAATTATTTCAGTGAAAAGCTTGATGAACCTGCCAGATAGGCTTTATTGTAAACTTCCACTTTATAAGTACCAGGTGAAAGGGAAGAGGCTGGTTCCCAGTTAAAACAAGCATTCTGCGTACCGTTAATGGTTTGAATTTCTTTTGTTTCGAAAGTATATTGGATTTCGTCGCCAGATTCAGGGTGATTAAAAACGCTGATATTGGTATTAAGGGAAATGGTTTCACCGCGGGGAGAAATCACCCGGACTATAAATTTTTCCCCATCGCCTGAAGCGGAAGGATTTGGCAAAGGCAGGAAGCAAATTTCCAACAAATTGACATTATCGGCATTTTTCCTGCTAACATTCTTACCGTTATCTTTTTTCTGCAGCGTTTTAACACTTATTTTATCTGCCTTAATCATGGACGCTTTATCCACTTTTTTTGCCAGACTACTTTTTTCTTTTTCCAATTTTGATTTCTCCACCGTCAAATCTCTGGTTACAGAGGTAAGATAATCATTGGTCTGTTTAGATTCGTCCAATCTGCTATTCAAGGTTTGGTTAATAGAATCCTGTCTATTTTTTTCAGCTAAAAGGGATTCTTTTTCCATGGCCCAACGTTCTCTTTCTTCCTTAAAGAAGGCAATTTGTTCATTGAGTTTACTAATCTCGGCTTTTGCTTTGTCTAATGAATTAGATCTTTTCAGCAAGCCAACAATTCTATTTTTCTGGCCGGTCAATTCCAGTTTTTGGTTATCGATTAATTGATTTAACGCTTCATTCTCCCCTCTGAGACTTTCCAGATCAGCTAATGCCTCTTCGTATTGTAATTCTAATTCTTCCTTGAGTTGGATAGTTTCGTCAAGCTCTGTTTTAACCTCTTGATTTTCTGTGGTTAATTCCTGTTTGTTATTAAACAGATAAATAATTACACCGATGAGGACGGCAATAATGACTGCGGCCAGAATGAGCAAATTTTTTGAACTCGACGCAGAAGAAGGTTGGTTGTTCATGGGTTAACATTTTAAGTGAAAATAAAGTATCTTAGTGTTGAAAAATCAATTAAACAAAATTGTAAAATACAACTCTTTTATGTCTAAATCGTTCGAAGTAGGAAAAATATTGTTTTTTGACATCGAAACCGTGAGTTTAACTGCAAATTACGAAGAACTTTCCCCTGCTTTACAAGAATTATGGCAACGCAAAGCTAAATCTTTTTATCCAAATAATGAGGAAGAGTTAACAGCAGATCAGTTGCAAGAAAGTTTTAAAAACAAAGCAGCTATTTTTGCTGAATTTGGGAAAATCGTTTGCATTTCCATGGGCATTGCCTATTATGATAAAGAAGCAAGTCAATATAAAATACGACTAAAATCATTCGAACAGGCATCGGAGGAAGAATTACTACAAGCCTTTTGCGAACTTATAAACAAGCATTATGCCAATCCATTGACCCACGCGTTAGGAGGACACAATATCAAAGAATTTGACATCCCGTTTATTTGCCGCAGATTAATTATAAACCGCATGGATCTGCCGGACATATTAAAGATTAGCGGGAAAAAACCCTGGGAACTAAATTACTTCATAGACACCATGGAAATGTGGAAATTTGGTGATTGGAAAAGCTATACCTCATTAAAATTATTGACGGTTATTTTTAACATTCCATCTCCAAAAGACGATATTGATGGAAGTCAGGTGGGTCAAGTTTATTGGGAAGAAAATGACTTGAAAAGAATTTCACGATATTGCGAGAAAGATGTACTGGCCACCATGCAGGTGTATGACAGAATTACCGGTGATAATTTGTTTGATACAGACAATATCTTTAAAGACTAAGGAATATCGATAGAATTACACTCTTCCTCCAGCCAAAATTTATTGATTATATTTTCTGTACTATTAATATGCTCCATGAGTTGTTTTAGTTGAGAATTTGCCTTATTTGCCTCTAAATATTCTATCTGATGTTTTATCATTACCATTTTTTTTGTGAATCTAAGAAAATTGGTGTACCCCTTTTTTTGGTCTGTATTAATGTGCGTATTTCTCATGATATATATCCGGAAAGTATCCAGTAAAGAGAGCAGAGCATCAGTATCCCGCTTGGCATGATATGTTCTGATCATTAAAAAGGTCGTATTCAAGTGATAGGTTATGTCTGTAAACTGAACCCGAATAAGTGCTGAAATAGCCTCATCAAACATTTTTTTATGGTAATACAGGTTACCAAGATTATATAGGTAGGCGTTATCCCTTCGATGTGCAGGTAAAAAATCTTTAAATTCCTGAATAAAATTTTCTGTCCAGGTAAATTCCTTTAAACTACACCCCAGCGTGGTTATATTTTTATAATCCCACTCATTGATGATACCGTTATTGAGTAAATCACCACCTGCCAAGCCCTTTTGATAAAGTTCGAATAGCTCTCGTTGATAGGCCTTATCCCCTTTATTTATTTTTGATATACAATAATTATAGGAAAAACTGTATAAATCTTGCCTGTCCTGAGGGGAGAGGTTGAGATCAAGATTCCCAAGCATATCCTTCAATGCAAGGTAATATTGAGGATTACTATCGTCTTGTAAACTTTTAAGAATAGTATAATATAAGGCTATCACTTTGTTTTGAACCAATACATCGGGATGATTTTCAATAAAAAGTAAGAGTTCTGTCAACAAGCCAAAATCATAATTGGCATTTACCAATATTTTATGCGCGGTGAGGTGACAAACATTGCGTAATTTTTCTTCCAGATAATAAGCATCAAGATAATGCAACATCCGCTGCATAGTATCGGACTTGGACCTATCGACAAATTGACCTCCATAGTAACCCATTAGATAATTTAACCGATACTTAGCGAACGTAAGTTCTGTTTTTTGCACTACATCGCTTTCAAATTTTTTTTCAAGTTGCTTTGCTCTATTGGTTAACAGTTCGAACTGATTTCTTTTATAGGCCCATTCCATGGCGAATATTTCTTCTACATTTTCTTTAGATTCATACTGTTGCACAGCTAAAAAACGGAGCAGTAATTTTTTTAACCCAGACATCAGGTTATGAATTTTCTGTTCGTCGAAGGAATCTTTAGGAAATAGCTTTTTAAAAATTTTTTCTTTTTCCAGCAACTCCATCTTGCCGTTCTGCAATTGTTTGAGAATAATATCGAGAAATTCTGTCGTTTTTTTGTGCAAATTATAGTAGGGAGAAGAAACAAACAAGCTGAATTGCTCTCTTTCCCTGGTATTAAGTTCAACGATTGTTTTAATTAACCGACTTTGTTCCAAAAGATTTAAAAAATTTATAATGAACTAAATAGATAATTATTTTACAAATATATAAATACTAAGCATATAACTTTTGCTAAGGAATGAATAATTGCATAAGAAATCAACAAAAAAATATAAATTATGAAGAAAACGTTTTAGATTTGCCATATCGAATTTGTAAAGAACCTCATGAACATATAAAGGTATTTTTCAGACGAACATTTTTAGCCTATCAACACAACACCTGTCGGGGTTTCTTAAGAGAAAATTAGGTCCCTAAACTGGGTTTTTAAAGGCTGTTTTGTTCTACACTTAACAGAGTATAATCTCCCATCAGGAGCAGTTCCGGTTTCGGCAGCTGCTCTTTTTTTTTAAAATGTCAATCTTAGCATATCCCTCCACGAATATATTTGTCCAATCAATATAGTATTTGTATATTTGGCGTTTAAAAAAATTAAGCTAATGGGTCTTTCCGAATTTTTACTGTTATATTATATTTTGCTAATGATTTCCCTGGCAGCCGTATTTAAAAAAGCGGGTGTAGGTGTATGGAAAGCATTTGTACCTGTGTATCAATTTATGGTTTGTGGAGAATTAGTTGGCAGAAAACCCAGCTACGGTTTACTAATACTAATACCGATTGTAAATATTTTCATCTTTGCCGCCTTAATGATAGATTTGGTGAGATCATTCAAAGTTTATCAATTTTGGCATCATGTACTTGTCGTAGTGTTTGCGCCCATCTATTTAATTTACCTGAGTTTTAGAAAAGATTTGAGCTATCAGGGGCCTGTTTTAGCTTACGAAAAATCGATTTTAGACGCTATTGAGGCTGCAAGAATAGCAAATGATACCAAGCAATACAATAAATTAGTTTCACAAAATCCGTTCAAAAAATCTCCGGTAAGAGAATGGGCCGAAGCGATTATTTTTGCTGTATTTGCCGCAACGTTTATACGTATGTTTCTAATTGAGGCATTTGTCATCCCAACCTCCTCCATGGAAGGCTCCTTAGTGGTTGGAGATTTTTTGTTTGTAAGTAAAGGTCACTATGGTATTAGAATGCCTCAAACCATAGCTATGCTTCCCCTTTTACATAATAGAATACCTGTGATCGGCGGTGAGTCATACATTAAAAAACCGCAATTAAAGTATCAAAGATTACCAGCATTAGAAACCATAGATCGTAACGATCCTGTCGTTTTTAATTACCCTGAAGGTGACAGTGTTTATGTATTCCCTGAAAGAACCTGGAGTATTTACGACTTGCGACGGGGATCTATTCCCCCAATGTTTTCAGGTGCCATTCAATCTGGATTGAATCCTTTGGTTACCAGACCTCTTGACAAAATGGATCATTACATCAAACGTTGCATCGGTTTACCAGGTGATTCATTGGAGATAAGAGCTCAACAAGTTTATATCAATGGAAAAAAGGGTAAAAATCCTGAAAATGTCCAGTTCATGTATTCTGTTTTATCTCCTAATGCAGCTATGAATACAAAAGATTTCACTAAATGGGCCATTAGCACAGAAGATAGAATGCAACAATCTCCCAATGCCTTTTATTTAGTGTTGAATAACGGTCAAAAAGCGAAGATAAAAGCAATGGATCCATCCATCAAAATTGAAAAAGTGGATGTAGGAAAATTATACGGTGAAAGTGGACGATTGTTTCCGAATGATGCTCTTCATTTTGGCAATTGGACCAGAGATGATTTTGGACCCATTTATATACCAAAGGCCGGTGCTAAGGTAGTCCTGAATGAGGAAAGTATAGCGCTTTATAAACGTATCATTCAGGTTTACGAAGGACACGAACTCCGTATAGATGGCAATAAGTTTTATATTGACGGAAAATTAAGTTCTCATTATACCATAGAACAAAATTATTATTGGATGATGGGAGATAACAGACATAATTCTGAGGATAGCCGTTTCTGGGGATTCGTTCCTGAAACGCATGTTGTTGGAAAACCTTTATTTATATGGATGTCCTTTTTGGAGGGAAGCCCATCTAAAGGGATTGTATGGAATAGAATATTTACCCGTGCAGACACAAAATAGATAATATTGGGGGAATTTGTGCCGCCAGAGGCTAAATGGTATATGTTGGGAATTTGTTCCGCCAGGGGCATAATGGTATATGTGGAAATTCGTGCCGCCAGGGGCTAAATGGGCTATAGACATGTGACCCCTCCGGGGTCAGGATATGAACATGCGACCCTGAAGGGGTCGCATGTTTATTAGGGGATAATATTTTTTTGGTTAGTAAAAAGCACGCCCTCTTTGTAATCCTTTAAAACTCTTTTGATAGTTCCCGTCAAATTTTTCGGTAGTTTATGCAAATCGTGCCATTCTGCGGCTTTAAACTTTTGAGGTTCATTACGCTGAAGCTCTCCTTCCCATCGAAATGCTTTGAAATACAGCACCAGGCGTTGACTTTTGATGCTTGTTTTTTGCAAAACATGCACTAATCTTAAATCACCTTCCAATATGGTTATTCCAGCTTCCTCCTTACATTCTCTCACTAAAGCTTCCTTGCTGGTTTCACCCAACTCTACATTACCTCCCACCAGGGTATAATTTCCCCCATTCAATTTGGTTTGTTTAAGCAACAAGATTTTTCCTTGATTAAAAAGAATTAATCTTACTTTTAATGATAATTTAAGTGAATTCATTGGGACTTTTTATGGGACGCACAAAGGTAAAACTAAAACCCTTTTAAAACAGATGTTATGAATATTTTAAGGAAACTTATTTTCAACAGAAAGCAGATAAAAAAAATCTCATGAATACCTTCCATATTATTATTTGTTTTTTGTGCTTTTCCTTAATGGTGCAACGAGTATCTGCACAGAGAGATACTGTTATCGTCTATAAAAAGATAGATACGACGGAATTAAAGGTATGGATACATTATCCTGAAAAAGTTAAAAAAAGACATGCAACCATTATTTTTTTTCATGGCGGAGGCTGGAATAGTGGAACTGCGGAACAATTTTCACCCCAATCGGAATATCTGGCCAGCCAGGGTATGGTGGCGATCAGAGCATCGTACCGTTTAAAAAATGTGCATGGCACAACGCCTAAAGAAGCTTTGGAAGACGCTAAATCTGCCATTCGATTTTTAAGGATTAATGCTAAAGAATTACACATTTTACCTAATAAAATAGCTGCTGGTGGCGGATCTGCCGGCGGACATTTGGCTGCGGCCGCTTTCACCTCCCTGCATATTAACGATCCAAAGGATGCCATTGATGTAAGTGCTAAACCTAATTGCCTGGTATTGTTTAATCCGGTGATTGATAACGGCCCGGAAGGCTATGGTTATGAAAGAATAAAAGCATGGTTTCCCGATATTTCACCCATGCATGGTATCACTAAAAAATTTCCACCAACGGTTCTTTTTTTAGGAACCAAAGATGCCTTGATACCTGTTTCTACAGGAGAGATTTTTCGCGATAAGATAAATGAAGCTGGCGGACAATGTAATTTATTTTTATACGAGGGAGCTGGTCATGGATTCTTCGGATGGAAAGATGGTAAAAATCCGTACTATGATGAAACGTTGAAACAAACAGAAATTTTTCTACGTCAGCAAGGGTATTTAAAATGATTTAACATTACTAAAACACAAAAATGTATTTATTTACCGTATATTTGCAACTCTAAAGTACCGTGAATGAATATACCACTAAAAGCATTAACAGTTTAATTAATTGGAATAGAAAGGTTATGGTTTATGAAAATTTAAGTGGTACCATTGGCAATACACCTTTGGTTAGGTTAAATAAGATAACAGCGGGTTTAACTGGAACATATTATGCTAAGGTAGAGGCTTTTAATCCTGGCCAAAGTGCCAAAGACAGAATTGCTTTTTACATGGTCGAGCAAGCTGAAAAAAAAGGCTTAATCAAACCAGGAGGAACCATTGTTGAAGCAACATCGGGAAATACAGGATTTAGCATAGCTATGTTATCAGCGATAAAAGGCTACAAGTGCATTCTCACGCTCACCAGTAAGGCCTCCACTGAAAAAATATCCCTGTTAAAATCACTCGGCGCAGAGGTAGTTATTTGTCCTGTTGATGTAAGTCCAGAAGATCCAAGATCTTACTATTCCAGAGCGGAACAAATAGCTAAAGAAACACCTAATGCTTTTTATTTGGCTCAGAATTTTAATACAGATAATGCGGCAGCACATTATCATTCTACAGGACCTGAAATATGGAAACAGACGGAGGGTAAAATTACGCATTATGTTTGTTGTGCAGGGACAGGAGGCACACTTTCCGGTGTAGCGAAATATCTCAAAGAACAGAATCCTGCCATTCGTATTATTGGTATTGATGCATACGGATCTGTTTTAAAGAAATTCTGGGAGACAGGAATTTATGATCCAAATGAAATAAAACCCTATAAAGTCGAAGGTTTGGGTAAAAATATCATCCCTTCCAATATAGATTTTTCTTTAATCGACGAATTTATAAAGGTAAGCGATAGAGACAGCGCGATAAGAGCACGGGAACTGGCTTCAAAAGAAGGACTGTTGATGGGTTATTCCAGTGGTTCTGCCATGCATGGTATTTTTCAAATTCAACATGAATTAGATGAAAATAGCGTAGTTGTAGCTCTTTTTTCTGACCATGGTTCAAGATACTTAGGAAAAATTTATAATGACGGATGGATGACTGAGCAAGGTTATCTTTTGGGAAATGAGTCAGAAACCAAAGTTCCTTCTATTAATGAATGGGAAGACCACGAACACTATTATAGCTATGAATCTGTTAAAAGGAGGTACAGAACTTATTACCGAATTTACCGTTTGATGTATAGAAAATATATTAGCCAGACTAAAAAATCATTAGGTTTATAACAAAAATTTTCAATAAATGAGAACTGAAAAAAAACAGGCTTACCTCTCTAATGAGAATATATCCGTTCCTTTATTTAAAAATAAATGGTTGGATAGTTTAACAAGAACCCACATTGCCATTCCTGTCACTATGTTTTTCTTGTATGCTATAGCTTTGTTATATTATACAAAAGTTGCTACTGATTTAACAACATTACAAGTAACATCCCTTTATTTAACTGGATTTTTATTTTTCACTCTTGCAGAATATATGGTTCACCGCCATGTTTATCATTTACCGGGCACTACTGAAAAGAGAGCGAAATTTGCCTACACCATGCATGGAGTACACCATGATTACCCGAAAGATAAACAAAGATTAGCGATGCCCCCTGCCATGAGTGTGGCTGTAGGAACCATTCTCTTTTTCCTATTTGAACTCATTCTGGATAAATTTTCCTTCTCGTTTCTTGCCGGCTTCTTGAGTGGCTACGCATTCTATTTATTAGTACACTACTCTATTCACATATTTTTACCACCAAATAATATGTTAAAAGCATTATGGGTTAACCATGCTTTACATCATTATGGAAAATCTGATACGATGTTTGGTGTTTCATCTCCTCTTTGGGACTATATTTTTGGGACCACTCACGCAAAATTAAAAGGAAGTATTCCAACTGATCTTGCTCATGATCATTAAAAATGGATATAAGATAATCGAGTAGGAAGGTAGGTTAAAACTAAACAGCCTTTATAAAGATATCGGGGATCTGCCCCTTTAATTGATTATCCACTTGGCGGAACAATTTCGCTGGATTCCATTAACCCTCTTTGATCCAATACAATTTTACACTTTTCATAGCTGACCCTTTTGGGGTCACATGTCTATTGACCAAGTAGCACACAAAAAGAGGCTATCTGAAAAGATAGCCTCGGAAATCTATTAAACAAAGGAGCAATAATTTCGAAATTAGTTGGCGTCATTTGAAGAAAACGACGCAGAAAGAAATTCTCTATTCATCAAAGCGATATTAGAAACGGAAATACCTTTTGGACATTCTGCCTCACAGGCTGTAATATTAGAACAATTTCCGAAATTTTCCAAATCCATTTGACGGACCATATTTAAAACTCTTTTTTGAGCTTCCACCTTACCTTGAGGTAACAACGCTAGATGCGCCACCTTAGCCGAGGTAAAGAGCATGGCGGAAGAATTTGGACAGGCAGCCACACAAGCACCACAACCTATGCAAGTAGCGGCATCGAATGCGTGAGAAGCCACATCCTTTTCTATTGGAACGGCATTAGCATCTTGCGCCTGACCAGTACTCACTGATATAAATCCACCTGCCTGAATAATTCTATCTAAAGCACCTCTATCTACTGAAAGATCTTTCAATACAGGGAAAGCAGAGGCACGATAAGGTTCTATTACTATGGTTTCCCCGTCTTTAAAGTTACGCATGTGTAACTGACAGGTGGTAGTGCCTTGTAATGGACCATGAGGTTGACCATTAATGACTAAACTACAAGTACCACAAATTCCTTCCCTACAATCGTGTTCAAAAGCAATAGGAATTTTTTGCTCGAAACTCAGTTTTTCATTTAAAACATCCAGCATTTCGAGAAATGACATGTGTTCACTTACATTATCCAGGTTATAGGTTTCGAATTTTCCTTTTACATTTTGGCTTGGTTGGCGCCATATTTTAAGTGTCAATTTCATAATAATCAATTTAAAGCCAAAAGGCCAGCAATTAAGATAAGATTATTTGTAAGAACGGGTTTTTAATTCAATATTGTCGAAATGTAGCATTTCCTTGTGCAAAACAGGATCTTGATCAGCCCCTTTGAACTCCCAGGCAGAAACGTAAGCATATTCGTCGTCTCTTCTCAATGCTTCACCGTCTGGCGTTTGATATTCTTCCCTAAAGTGACCTCCACAAGATTCATTTCTATCGAGCGCATCGACCACCATGATTTCACCTAAATCTATGAAATCTGCTACCCTAAGTGCCTTTTCAAGTTCAGGATTTAAGTCATTGGCAACACCCGGCAGATAAAGATCAGCATAAAATTCATCTCTCAATGCACGCACCTGCTGTCTAGCTGATGTTAGTCCTTCAGCGGATCGCGACATGCCGCAATATTCCCATATAATCTTACCCAATCTTCTGTGAAAACTTTCAGCAGATTGTTTTCCTTTTATAGCGAATAACTTATCAATTCTTTGTTTTGCCAAATCTGCCGCGGCGGTAAATTCAGGTGCATTAACATCTAATTTAGGGGTACTAATATCCTCACTTAAGAAAGTACCTATAGTATAAGGAAGCACGAAATAACCGTCGGCCAGACCCTGCATTAAAGCGGATGCACCTAAACGATTGGCACCATGGTCAGAAAAATTTGATTCACCGATAGAGAATAACCCTGGAACATTAGTCATAAGATTATAATCGACCCAGAGACCACCCATTGTGTAATGGACTGCGGGATAAATTTTCATAGGAAACTTATAAGGATTCTCTCCTGAAATTTTCTCATACATTTCAAATAAATTCCCATACTTTTCTTCGATTACCTTTTCACCCAGTTCAATTACCTTAGCATGCGAAGGGTTTGACAGACCAAGAATATTAGCTTTTGACTTACCATATCTTTCTATAGCTGCGGAAAAGTCGAGGAACACGCCCAAACCTGTTGGTACTATTCCATTACCTTCATCACATGCCGTTTTAGCTGCACGGGAAGCAACATCTCGTGGCACTAAATTTCCAAAGGCAGGATATCTTCTTTCGAGGAAATAATCACGATCAGCTTCGGGAATATCTAATGCTGTCTTTACTCCATCGCGAATAGCTTTGGCGTCTTCTTTTTTTGCCGGAACCCAAACGCGGCCGTCATTTCTCAAAGACTCCGACATAAGGGTAAGCTTCGACTGGTATTCCCCCATCTGAGGAATGCAAGTTGGGTGAATCTGTGTAAAGCAAGGATTGGCCATGAAGGCACCTTTTGCCACTGCACGCATAGCGGCGGTAACGTTACAATTCATTGCATTGGTAGAAAGATAAAAAACGTTACCATAACCACCGGTTGCCAAAACAACAGCATGGGCGCCATGTTTTTCTAATTCTCCCGTTAATAAATTTCTTGCAATAATACCTCTTGCCTTACCATCTTTTAATACCAGTTCAATCATTTCATGTCTGGTAAACATCTTCACATTACCCAGAGCAATCTGACGTGAAAGCGATTGGTAAGCGCCCAATAAAAGTTGCTGACCTGTTTGCCCTCTGGCATAAAAAGTTCTGGAAACCTGAACCCCTCCGAACGATCTGTTATCAAGAAGCCCTCCATATTCTCTGGCAAAGGGAACCCCCTGCGCCACTGCCTGGTCGATAATAGAGGTACTCACTTCGGCTAATCTATAAACGTTAGCTTCTCTTGATCTGTAATCACCTCCTTTTATGGTGTCATAAAATAAACGGAAAACACTATCCCCGTCATTTCTGTAATTTTTTGCGGCATTTATTCCTCCTTGCGCGGCGATGCTGTGCGCCCTTCTCGGACTATCATGAAAAGTATAACATTTTACAAGGTAGCCTAACTCACCCAACGTGGCTGCTGCCGAGGCACCGGCAAGACCTGTACCTACGACAATAATTTCAATTTTAAGTTTATTATTTGGTGCAACCAAAGGCAGGGTTGAACGATATTTTGTCCATTTATCGGCTAAGTCCCCAGAGGGTACATTTCCATTTAAATTTAAGTTATCCATGTGCATTAACAATTAAAGTCAAAAATAAAACAATTACCACCATAAGTTATTTCGTCCGTAAACGATTATGGGAATGATAGCAAACCCAAATGGGACGATAAAAGAATAAACTCTGCCGATGTATTGAATAAATGGGGTATATTTTTTATGATTAAGGCCCAGCGTTTGAAATGAGCTTTGAAATCCATGATTTAAGTGAATACCAATAATAATCATAGAAACTACATAAAATAACACAAAGCCTGGATTTGAAAAAGCCAACACCACGGGCTCATAAAGATTCTTATACTCAGTACCTTCAATTATAACTAAAGGTACTTTGCCCAACTTCATCTGAAGCCAGAATTGATACATGTGAACGGCTATGAAGACAAAAATGATAATTCCCAACCAAGCCATGTTAGCCGCAGCCTTTACATTAGTCCCATCCCCTCTCAACGCATTTACTGCATAGCCAATCTTCCCTTTGGCCTTTTTATTTTTTCTCCACAATAACAATCCTTGAATGGTGTGGAGAATAATAGAAAAATAAAGAAGATACGAAACCGTTTTAATCAACGGATTGTGCGTCATGAAGTAGGAGTACAGGTTAAAAGAAACCCCGGCGTCCTTTGTCAATAACTGTAAATTTCCAATTAAGTGAACAGGAAGAAATAAGATAAGGAACAAACCTGAAAGGCTCATCAACAGCTTTTTACCTATTGATGATGTTAAAAAATTAGCAAACCAAACTAATCCGATTGGTTTAAGTGCATTAGTCATCCAACTCATTGTATTATATTTTCATTAACGGCATTTTGAAAAATGTTACGCAAATCTATATCTTTAAGGCAATTTACAACTCTATTCATAGGGTTTAGTTTATTATTTTAAATTAATTTAGAATCATTTCAAATAACATTGTTAACAAAATCAACCATAGTGTCTTTAAAAGAAGCAACCTTTTCCGAATTCATTCAATTTTTTCCTGTGATGCCGTTACCCATTGTTTTGGCTGAGGAGAATATCAAGATATTCAGCCAGGACAATATTCCTCTTCCCGACGCCATTATACAACAATTTATTTATCCATTGGAAGAGACTGAACCTGACGAATTCACGGAATTCATGCCTTGTTTTCGTGTTGGAGAGACAGAAGCATTTGATGCCCTGGTTTATTGGAAAGCTGCTTTATTGAATTACCATTATATCATTGTAACCTTTACTAAAAAAGGAGTACTTATAGATAAAAGAACGCTTTCAGGTACCAGCGTAATACAGGAAACCATATTACAGTCTATCGCCGTGATGGATGAGGACTGGCGCATAAGAATTTTGTCCGGAATATCACATATTGATGAAACGTATGAACCAGGAAGTAGTACAACGTTGTTATTAGAATTATTGCCGGAAGGTCGCATCGTTGAAATTGAAGATGAACTTATTCCGGAGTAAAAAATAGACATGTCAAAAAAGAAAAAAACCATATCGTCCAATGATTCTCAGCCAAAATATAATGCTAAAGATTTAAGGCTGGCCATTTTGGATTTACTGAAAAATGCCCCGAAAAAAAGATATAATCCCCGTCAAATAGCCCAAACACTCGGTATTGCAAATACTAAAGACTCCATATTACATGCTTTGGAACTATTAGTAACAGAAAAAGTAGTGCTTGCCCTGGAGGATTATAAATTTCAATTTAACCGAAGTGTATCTGTTGAAAAGCAGGAAAAAGGGGATATTGGTATTGTCGATATGACTCGATCCGGCGCTGCATTTATAAAGGTGGAAGGTAGACCCATAGACGTTTATATTTCCATGCGGAATTTGAACACGGCGATGAATGGTGATACGGTAAGGATACAAACCTGGACTCCCCGAGGAAAACGTCGCCCTGAAGGTGAGGTTGTCGATGTAATAACAAGGGCTAAAGAGTCCTTTCTGGGCGTTTTATATTTGAATAATAAATTTGGCCTCGTGGTTACGGATACCATTTTACCTTACGATATAAAAGTTGATTTAAATGAAATTTCAGGTGGTAAAGACGGTGACAAGGTCGTAGTTAAAATCATTGGCTGGACAGGTCAATCTACCCCGCTACCCATTGGAAAAATCACCTACGTTTTGGGTGCTGCCGGTAGCCATGATATTGAAATGCAAAGCATTTTGCTAAATGCAGGTTTCGACTTAGGATTTGGTGAAGCTGCGTTAAATGAGGCAAAAAATATAGATACCTCTATTTCATTAGAAGAGATAGCTTTGCGCAGAGATCTTCGCGATATTTTAACCTTTACCATAGATCCATGGAACGCCAAAGATTTTGATGATGCCATTTCCTATCGATTATTACCCAATGATGAAGTCGAGGTTGGGGTGCATATTGCCGATGTTACACATTACCTGAGAGAAGGATCTTCTTTAGATAAGGAGGCATATACTCGTTCAACCTCCGTTTATCTCGTAGATCGCGTGCTCCCGATGCTACCTGAAAAGTTAAGTAATGAATTATGTTCGTTAAGACCGAACGAGGACAAACTTACCTTTTCAGCTATTTTCAATATCGATGGAAAGGGAAAAGTCACGGATAAATGGTTTGGGCGAACGATTATTCATTCCGACCGACGATTCACCTATGAAGAAGCACAAGAGATTCTGGACACGTCGGAGGGACTTTATGCTGCAGAACTGATACATCTGAACAAAATAGCTCATCAGTTAAGAAAGAGGAGATTTGCCTCCGGAGCTATCCAATTTGAGTCTGATGAAGTGCAATTTAAACTCGATGAATCAGGGGCACCCGTAGAAATTTTTATTAAAGAGCGAAAGGATGCGCATAAGTTAATTGAAGATTTCATGCTTTTGGCAAATCAGGAGGTTGCGCTATTTTTGCAACATAAAATGGATGCCACAGGTTATGAAATTCCATTTATTTACAGGGTACACGACGAACCAAATGAGGATAAAGTATTTGAACTTGCCAGGTTTGCCAAAGAATTTGGTGTAAAAATGAGGGTAGATTCCCCAAAGGAAATAGCTAATTCATATAATTTACTGGCAGAGCAATCCCTTCGGGACCCTGCGCTTAAATTTTTAGCACCTATTGCCATCAGAACCATGGCAAAAGCCATTTATTCTCCAGAAAATATTGGTCATTACGGACTGGCTTTTAGCCATTACACTCATTTCACATCGCCTATCAGACGGTATTCCGACGTTATTGCCCATCGCTTGCTAGCCAAAAATCTGGAAACGGTATGGCTTACCAACAAAGTTTATTTAAAAGAACAATGCCGTCATATTTCCAGC
>Ga0247834_1004350_pt1 | contig 18022 bp, 11 predicted proteins | sample LaCruzMarch2015__8_FD_187118 | JGI IMG/M metagenome (GOLD analysis project Ga0247834, IMG submission 187118) | Freshwater microbial communities from meromictic Lake La Cruz, Castile-La Mancha, Spain - LaCruzMarch2015_12m | ecosystem: Environmental > Aquatic > Freshwater > Lake | place: Spain...
TAAGGAAGATGCGTTGATGCGGGGCTTGAAAGCAGAGCGGAATTTTGGCATCAAAAATGTTGCACAAATCCGCAAAATCTTCATCGCCCAGCGCGATGGGGAGACCACCTTGCTGGAGAAACGCGGCGCTGATTGGTTGTACAACAGCAAATTCAAAGCCCGTCCCAATGCCATCGAAAACGTGCTGGACGCCATTGAAAGGGTCGAAATAGACCACATCCCAGCCAAAGCGGCCGTGTCCAACATCGTCAAAAACCTGGCAGGCGAGGGCATCAAAGTGGAAATTTATGCATCCGGGGAAAAGCCCATCAAAACCTACTACATCGGCGGAGGTACTGCCGACGAGCGCGGCACCTACATGATCATGGAAGGTTTTGATCAACCCTTCGTGTGCCACATTCCTGGCTGGGAAGGCAATTTGCGCTACCGTTTCACTTTGCGGGGCGACGATTGGCGGGACAAAACCGTGTTTGCCGAAAATCCAGAAGCGATTCAAGCGGTGAGCATCGAATACCCAAAACAGAAAAATCGATCCTTTAAACTGGAATGCAAAGGCAGCAATCGGTTCGAGATCAAGCCATTTTATTCCATTACGCCAGCCATTCAAGCGCCGTATCGCGAAGGCAGCGCGGAGGCTTTCCTGATTGGATTTGAAAGCCTGGGTGCCGAAGCTTTTGAAAATTCAACCCCGGCCAAAGATTCGGTGCGGCAAATCGTGCCTTTCAGCATCATCACCGTGACCAACCAGCAGGGCAAAACGACCCAAGTCAAATTGTTTCCGATTTTTCCCGATTTGGACGTGGTTTTTGAACCCAAAACCGGAAAATGGATCAGTCCAAACGGGGCTACGGTGGAGCGCTATTTTGCAGACCATAGTTCTGGTGATTTTATGTTGGTACAGGATCGGGTGTTTCGAAAGGTATTGCGGGGGTACGATTTTTTCTTTGGCAGGTAAGATTGACAAAAGCATAAATTTGTAGCCATGAAAATCAAGCTGTTGTTTTTACTCTTCCTGATTTCGATCAGTGCCATTGCTGCCCGTCCTGAACCGGAGCCGAAGTGGGGCTTTTTTGGCCACCGCCGCATCAATCGCCTGGCCGTTTTTGCACTGCCACCCGAGTTGATTCCTTTTTACAAACAAAACATCGAGTACATCACCGAACATGCGGTAGATCCCGATAAGCGGCGCTACGCCACCCGGCACGAGGCCCCCCGACATTTCATTGACCTGGATCGCTACGGCAAAGCTCCATTTGAAACCCTGCCACGGGGTTGGAATGAGGCGCTGGCCCAATTTACTGAGGTATACCTCGTGGATATGGCAGGTGATACCGTCAAAGTGGTTGGAGAAGGCGTGACGCAGTTCGAAAACAACCGCTTGATGGGTTTGGGACGTACCCGCGACCTCAATGAACAGGGTATTGCTGCCAAAGATTACCAGCAGTTTTTCAACAAAAACATTTTGCCCCAGTATTATGAAGAAATCTGGCAAGTAGCACCCGATAGCCTGGCGAAAGTGGTGGGTACGCCCCTACCCTGTCGCAGCATTTTTGCCAAAGATCACCTGTCGGAACATGGCATTTTGCCCTACAACCTCTTGCAGGTACAACGCCGACTGACCGAGGCATTTTACACCCGCAATGTGCCAGCAATTCTGCGCTTATCAGCAGAGATCGGGCATTACATCGGGGATGCCCACGTGCCTTTGCACACCACCAAAAACTACAATGGCCAACTGACTGACCAAATCGGGATACACGGCTTCTGGGAAAGCCGCATACCAGAGTTGTTTGCCGATAAAAGTTACGACAACTTCGTTGGTGCGGCGGAATACATCAAAGATCCACAATCTTATTATTGGAACATTGTGATGGAAAGCAACAGCCTGGTGGATTCGGTATTGCTCATCGAAAAACGCTTGAAGCAAACCTTACCTGCCGATGCCCAATTTTGCTTCGAAGAGCGCTTGGGCGTAACCATCCGTACCCAATGTGCTGAATTTGCAGAGGCATACCAGGAGGCCATGAGCGGCATGGTGGAAAACCGTTGGCGCTCGTCCATTCGGGCAGTGAGCAGTGCCTGGTACACCGCCTGGGTAGACGCAGGCAAACCTGAGCTGAAAAAGCTCAATTTCTCGCCGGACGAAAAAGAGTTGCAGGAAATGAAGGCGCTGGAGGCTTCGCTGAAAAAAGGAAGGATTCAGGGCCGGGAACATGAATGATCAGTTCATTTTCATTTTATGTAATTACTTAACTCACATTAAGCATTTTAACCGCAGAGTAACGGAGTTGACGCGGAGTTTCGCGGAGTTTTTTTAGTACAAGGGAGCTTGCCACCTGCGGTGGCTGGAGATCGTGCTCCAGCAGTATCTTGCCTAAATCAACTGCTAGGACTCGATTTAGGTCAACGAACCAACCTTCAACAACTGCGACCTCCGCGGCCTCTCCGCACCGAAGGTGCCTTTAAAAAAACTCCGCGAAACTCCGCGTCAACTCCGTTACTCTGCGGTTAAAATACGTGCGGTGCGTAAAAAAAACTCTCCACCGAAGGTGCTCTACTGAACTTTCACTATTTTTCAAATTCAATCTGGTACTCCGACCGATACGCCCCTTGATCCGAGTACTTGAAAAACAAACGCGCCTTTTTGCCCAATTTCAGGCAAGTCCGCTTGTTGGCCACATCTTCTGGCGTATTCATAGGTTGCAACGAAGGGTACCACAAAATATGCCCGCCGCGTCTGACCAGCAGTTTTGGCTTGCTCCATTTTTGGGCATTGTCGCCCTTGCCAAGGTCTTTATTTTTGTTGAAAGAAATGTACAATTCATCGCCTTTCCAGGAAGATCCTTCCACCTTGCCCATCAGCATCACCCAGCATTCGAGGTAGGTATTCCAACTGACCGATGGCCCCCAGTGGAATTGCCCCCGGGGAGAAGAAGCTGGGCCACCACCATCCCCCAAGGGAATTTGCAAACTTGCAATCGGCGCACCAATGCCATTGTAAGGGCGGGTAAAGGCTTTGCCATCCCAGCGCTTGGCCTTGCCTACCGGATTGTCCAAATCACTCAAACGGATGCGGGCGATGCTGATGCACTGGCCACTCCATTCTTTGGCTGGATCGTATTTGAGCGAATCATAGACGCCGGGATAACCATATTCGCCATAAAACAGGTATAAGTACTCGCCACTGGCCACCGCGGATGGATCCCCTACTCCACCGGCAAAGGTATTGGAGGTGTTGTTCGGTTTCAGAATCATGCGGGGCTGGAGGTCTTCGAGAAATAGTCCGCGATTGTCCCAACTGCGCCCACCGTCGGTGGATTTCATGATGCCGATCCGGCATACTGCTGCCGGGGAGGTCACTCCGGTCAAGCCTTGTGGCCACCTTACGTTGATGTAGCCTTCGCCGGTACTGGAATCGTACGGGAGGGTTTGGGGGTAATTTTCGTTGTGGTACACGGCATAAAGGGTGCGCCCCGAAGCAACTTTAGCGTCCTGGTACACGGTTTCAAACCACACCGCGCCGTGCAGGCCGGGTTTTCCGGTTGGTGCATTGGCAGGCATGCGCGGCTCGGTGAAGGCTTCTTTCTTGCTGCTGAACGCCTCATCGGCATTTTTGCCGTTGGCAAATTTGAGGTCGCGGGCATTGCCCCAGAGGGGATCTTCGCCGTACTTTCCCGGAAAAATGCGAAAGGTATCGCCTATCCAGGCTTCGGCCATGTTGCAATCCACAAAGGAGTTGAAGTAAAAGGTATCCGTAGCGATCAGCTTGAACTTTGGGGTATCCTCGGCGGGGGCTTCTGGTTCGCAGCCATTGCTCAAGATTGCGCCGAGGCAGAGCAGCGGCCAAAGGAAATATGCAGATTTGAGTTTGATCATGTGCGTTGGTATCTGATGTTGGTGAATGGATGGAAAACTAACAAAAGTGGCAGGGATTGGCAAATTGTGAGGGGGATTTTTTCGAAATCGGAAAACTTTGATAAATTCTATTTGACTTTTACATCGTGCTTACTCGTGCTTCTTGGAGACGCGGGGATAATGGTACGGGTCAGAGAGACCGTACCAGCGATAGTGCAATGTTTTTTGTTGACTGCAAGGCTTCTTGAGGAAAAGACTTGTACAAGCGGGTTTTTACTTATTTATTTGATTTTCATATATTTGCCTAAATTCAACTAATTTGATTGCATCAATAAGCCCTTTTTTGTGGTACATCATGATATTTATTGGTTTCATGTCTTTCCTTTTTTCTGGTTTTTGTATCCCAAAGAAAACTTCTAAATCTTCATCGAACATGTGGATGCCTTTGGTAAATCTATTTTGATGATTTACGATGAAACTATTTATCTCTTTATGGATATCCTTGTCTAAATCTTTGTCCATAAATATCGAATGCTTTACTCCGAGTGCCCCAAGTAAATTCATAAACCTATGGATATTATATTTGCCTAGGGCATCCAATAAATAGATATGCAGCACTTTCAAGTCTTTCCAATCTTCGTGTAGTAAATAATCTATAAAAACCTTTTCTGTTGCTCCTTCGCAAATAACAATGTGCTTTGCAAAAAATAGAGAGGCACGTTCTGCATCTAACCATAGCAAATAGCGCATACTTTCTTGCTCCAACTGTTTGCTGTGGTCAGGCATTGAGTCGGCTAATCCTTTTTCTAAAATTTTCTTCTTAAACCCTGCGTCGGTTGTAGGGTTATTGAGTAAATTACAAAAATGATTATACAAGCCTTGGTTTTCATCAAGCAAATCAGATAATTGCTGGTCAGAAATTTGATAAATTTGGGTTTGTCCTTTTTCTTTATTTACTCTTGCAATGTTCTTTATTTCGAGAATGTTCTTGCTTACGAAAGTTGCCGAATGGGTTGTGATTAAAATTTGCTGGTCGTCTTCTTGCGCAAGCACTCTCAGACTTAAATTTAGTTGTTCTTGTTGCGAAGGATGCAAAAATGCCTCTGGCTCTTCAAAGAGAATAACTGTCAATTCTGGTGTAAAATCTTTCTTTCTCTCTTTCTTTTTCTCGGTATACTTTGATGACAACTTAATTAGAGTATAAATTAAATGCCTTTGAACACCTTGCCCAAGCGCACTTACATCATCAATGTTACTATTGAGATTGAAGTCCTTAAATGTGTGTGAAATTAAGTTTTTAACTATGTCAGTCGGTTTTATCGTATTCACTCCAAGCCCAAAACCAAGTCCAAATTGCCCAATCTCATTATTAATATCTTCTGTCAGATTGGCAAGTGAAAATCCGTCCTCGTTTTCCTCTTTGCCAACTGCTTCGTTGAAAACCTCGAAAGCATCGCTAAGACCTTTGTAGGACGGGCTTTTTTCGATAACCTTTTCAAAAACAAAATTCACCATGTCTCGCAAAGGAGAAGGGCCAGACATTTTGAGTCCGTCGTCGGTTTTACTCAATGCGGGAATGTAAAGTATTTTTCCTAATTTACCTTGCCCTACATTGGTTGAACCGTAGAACTGGTTAGTATGGGTCAATTCACCATCTTCGTATGCATACAAGTTGTTTTTATAGTCTTTGGTGTCGGATTTTAGATACTTCCTTACAGTTAAAATTTTGTCTGCTGACCTATATTCTTCTTTTAAAGTTTCTTGCTCATCATCAGTAGTAATAAATTTTATTTCCACCCAACATTCCTTATCATTAGTTGCGAATTTCGGAAAATCTCTTTCGTCCGAAAAGGCAAGTCCTCTTTCGGCATAAAACATTCGTATAGCAGTAATAATAGTAGTCTTTCCTGCATTATTTTCTCCGACAAGTAAACTGTAATTGTCAAGTTTGAAAGTCACATCTTTTATTGAACGGAAATTATGGATTTGAACTTGTTGAATTTTCACGAAATCAAGTTTTAATTTTTCGTTATATTTTTTCCGAGAACGTTTCGAGTTTGGCAAAGGTGGCGATTTTCACCACAAATGTTGATGCGGAGAATGAACCTTTGAATATCCACGAACGTGTCTGCGGAGCACTGAACCGCCGCTTTTGCAAACCATGTTGTTACCAGTAGTATTTCCGACTTTAGATGTCGTCATAAACTTCGTCTTTGTCCAAGAAGCCGAACGTTTCTATTTGTGGCAAAATCTTGTTTGCAAGTTGTTCGTTTGCCTTGCTCAATTCTTTTATTTCGTCTGTCGCCAAGTTGTGTTCTGTCAAGCAACGCCTAACTTGATACCAACCTGCGTCCCAAGTGTCAATTTTCCACTTGTTTGTTGCCATTTGGTTAAGGTTTGCATAGAAGAGTTTGTAAACTGTTTTTGCTTTTTCAATTACTTCTTTCGCTTCGTCTGACAAGTCGTTTTTTGAAAGCCAATCAGCTACAAATCTGTTTTCGCCTTTTGTTAGTTGTTGTCTAAAATCGGAGTCTTTAATCTCCCAATGCTTGATTTCTTCAAGTCGGAAAGGGTAGAAATTGTTTTTGATTTGGTATATGCTACCCAAATACGAAACATTTCTAAGTGCTGTCGTTTCGTTTGATGAAGCGAACAAACTCCAAACAACGCAGTCATTCAGAAACTCCTTTGTTGGCTCGGTGCGTGGAATTAAAAATTGGTTTCTATCATTTAGCCAAGTTTGTTTCGGAATTTTTCTAACTGCGTGAAGTGTCAATGCTTTTTCAAAGTTGTCTTTGATTACTGTAAAAGCTCCAGCACTTACGCTTGGCGAAGACAGAATTGAAACGTAATTGTTATTTTGAAAGTCATTGCCCTTACTGCAAATAGAAGCAAGAAAGTCAGGTCTTGCTCTGTGTCTTGTGTCGGTGTTGCCGTCTCTAACGGTAATGCCGTTACTCATTGGTGGCAAAATGAAGTCGTTAGAGTTTTGTGGTCTTGGAAACCAATTATTCAAAACGTCTTTCTTTTCTATGAGCTGCAAATGCTTAACTCCAATAGTTTGAGCTTCTTCATTTGCAATGTCAATTTCAACTGTTTTTGTTTGACTTGGTTTTGATAAGTTCCACATTAAAAAGCCAATTGGATATTTTCCTTTTACTCCGTGAAAGGTTGTGGATTTAAATAAAAATCCATTCTCGTATTTGTAGTTGAAAAACTTATCACGAAATTCAATGCTGTCAGGTGCGTTTAAGTATTTCAATTTCGAGAACATACCCAAATATGTGTTTTTGGGAAGTTCGTGGACAATGCGAAACATAAACTGTGCAAACAGTTCACGTTTGACGTGTCCTGCATCTTCCTTGTCCATTACAAGTTCTACTCTTGTTTTGCTCACACCTTTTTTGCTGTCGCCTTTTGCTCCACCAACTTGTGCAGTTGCAAATGGTGGATTAATGTAAACTATCCAAGTAATAGTTGGGTCGGCTAATTCGTCTCTTAATTTCTTAGGTAGTTTCCAATTAGGAGCAAATGACAAACCACCTTTATTGAATACATTCTCTACATCATCGTTGAGATAGTCGTATTGAAAACAAGTTGCGTTTGGAAATACTTTATTCAAATGGTCGGCTTCGCTTCCGTGAAGCGTTGACATATACAAGTATTTGTATGCTTCTGCGGGTAAGTGATATTCAAGGTTGCCAGTTCCAGCAGCCATATCCCAAATTCTATACTTGCCCGATTTGAACCAATTTTTTCCAAGCACTTCGTTTAAGTAGTGAACTGCTTTTTGTCCAAAATGCAAAGGCGTGTAAAACTCGCCTTCAAATCTTCTTTGGCTTTCGTCTGTTAGTCGGTCAAGTTTTGCGTGAATACCATTAATGGTTTCAGCATTTTCAACATAGTCGTAAACACTCCAAAAATAATCATAGTCCTTCATCAGGACTTTTTGAGTTTTAGAGTTCTTGTCTTCAAATGTGAAAACTACTCGGCTGTTGTCTTTGTCAATAATGACTTTGTCACGCTGAATATTTGCAAGGAAATAAAAAGACGGTTTGTAGCCGTTCACTATGTAAGGTCCGATTACAGATTGCCAATGTCCAAAAACTGCTTCAAAATTTTCTTCGTTGATTACTTTTTTGTCACCAAAATCTAAAATCATTTGAGGATTTAAAGCGTTATCAAGATTTTTCTTGAATGCTTCTTGTTCCTGTTTTTTAGTTACTGAATAAACGTGAAGTTTTCCTGTTTCGGGTTCTTTAACCAAATGGTCAATTAACATTGGGTCGGGCTTGCTTGCTGGTCGTTCCCAATCGTAACTGTCGTTTGTATAGTAAGTTGACCACTTATGAGTTTCTGTTATAGTTGCTTCGTTCTTGTCAGCAAGGCAAATAAAAAACGGAATTGCTTTTTCAACATCAATGTATTTCAGTCGCCTGATGTAATAAAGTGATTGTGCAAGAATTGTCGCAAGTGCTTTTAAATTGTGAAAGTTTTTGTCTGCCTTAAACTCAAAAAATACTTGCGGTGTATAAAGGTCATGATGATGCGAAGTGTTGTATTTTATTTTGAAATATGTCGCATAAGTCGCCTTAACAACCTCTTCTGTTGTAGCCTTGTCTAACTGATTTTTAAATTCTTCAAAAGTCATTGTCTGTTATTAAGTTTATGTCTATGCACGATATCTGTTAATATTAATACTAACTTAAGCACTACCACAACCGACGACTAAGCAAAACTCCCATTGAGTCTTTCTCTTAGTTGTCTGTTGTGGGTATATGTGCTTCATTTACATATCGTTCACTCATCTAAGTGGCGTTTCCAGGCAGCGCCACAACGGCCTCTTCAACAAACATAACAAATGATTGTCACTTATGCAAAGTTTTTGAAATAACTTAAGCTACCACAAGCCCAAGTTCCAACAACTGGGATCGTATCATTGATCTCCGCGTCTCCAAGACCTGTCAATTACCCACAAATCCACGCATTGAGTGCGAATTGGTGCTTTTCTATCCTGACCTAAAGGTAGAGAGGGGATTGGATCAAATCACCAATGTCAAACTGCAACGACCAATCGCGTAGCGATGACACAGTTGTAGCGGCGGGTGTCAACCCGCCGTTTATAGCGCAATGTGAATTGGGAGTGCCGTAGGTACGACCCATTGAACCAAAGAATGTCGTACCTACGGCACTCCTTTGAAAATAGGTATCATCTGATCGGCGGGTTGACACCCGCCGCTACAATTGCACCATCGCTAAGCGACTCTATTTTCGGAAGCTGAAAAAAGGATTTGTGGGCAATTGACAGCTCCAAGACGCATGAGTATGCCCTATTTTTGAAAAAGACCCAAAACCGTTGCCGTTGATCATTAAAAGTTACACAAACCTTGCTTGATAAGCCTCGATGGTGAGCTTGGCTTCAGATTCAGTTTGGCCTCCTGCTTGTAGCTGAGCACGAAGCATATCCAGTAGCCTTTCGTGGCTGACATCTACCATTAGGGCTATTTTCGCCAAGGAAAATTCCTGGAGTGACCAGAGTTTGAACACGAACGCTTGTTTTGCCAGTTCAATACCTTTCTTGATGCCCTCATCGATAACTTTTTGGATACCTTTTTGGATACCCATCTCAATGCCTTTCTCGATACCTTTCAAATAAAGGCCATCTGTTTCGATGTCATAGTGAATTTTCATGGCTTCCACTTTGGTTTTTACGATGAGTTCTGCTGGTACAAATCTTTTAAAATCAGCGAAAAACCTTGCACAACCGCTGGTACCTGAGTTTTGTCCACTAGCCTATTCTGCTCCACCCAGCAAAGCTTCAATCTCCGCAATACTTCGATTGGTGATCCGGGCAATTTGAACTGTATCCAGTCCCATGTTGTGCATATTCAGTACACTTTGTACAAAAATTTTACGCTCATTTTCAAGAGAGCGTAAGGCTTCCTCCTTTAACTTGCGTTCTTGTTCTGCCTTTTGCTTTTCTTGCTCTGCTCTTTGCTTTTCCTGCTCAGTCTGTTTTTGTGCTTCCTCTAATTTGACTTCATAAACGGCCTGTGCTTCCTGATAACCTTCCTGCTGGGCAGTCTCCAAGGAATTTTTCAAATCGTTGTAATACTTCAAGCTGTCTACGTATTTGACTTTTTCCTCTTTGCTCAAAGCTGTATACGAAGCCACTTTGAACAACTTCTGAAAAACCCGTTCCTGGGTTCTTTCAGGGATATGGTCTAGTTTATGCAAATTCTTGATCACATACAGCCATTTGTCAAAATTGCTCTCCAGTTCGTTTTCTTTTTTCGTAAAATTGGGCATCTGTAAGGTCACAAAGGTCAATTTTTCATAAAAGACCCGATAGCGATCTATGTCCATAAGCTTGTTCTTGCTTACCACAATTTTGTCTCTATTGTCTTCATCCATCACAAAATCCAGAATAGCGATGACGTATATCGCCTTGAGCTGGTAATCCCAATCTCCTTTTATGCCTTGTTCTTGTACTGAAAAACTGCTGTAATACAGCATTCTATCCTTAAAAAAAGCTTGCTTGGCTTTCTGTAGCTCAACGGTAAACTTTTCCCCTTGTTCATTCTCACAATACAAATCAAAAACGACCTTACGATCCAGATCGTCATTACCCAATCGGTCATTTTTTTTGAAGACCAAATCACTAATGTGTTGGTTTTGAGCAGCCAATAACTCATTCAAAAAATCGATGAGAAGGTCTTTATTCTGCTCTTCGCCAAAGATTTTCTTGAAACCAAAATCCGTAAAGGGATTGATGAATAATGGCTCGTTCATAAAAACTAGCTTTTGTTGGCAAAGTTAAGTTTTTTTGAAGTTATATTCAATTTTTTGTTGGACATTTTGAAGTGAAATATTTAACCGCTGGTACGGTGTCTCTGACCCGTACCGTTATTTTCTCGTCTTCAAGACGCACGAGTATGCACTATTTTTGGAAAAAGACCCAAAACCGTTGCAGTTGAACATTAAAAGTTACAAAAACCTTGCCTGATGAGCCTCGATGGTGAGCTTGGCTTCAGATTCAGTTTGGCCTTCTGCTTGTAGCTGAGCATGCAGTATCTCCAGTAGCCTTTCGTGGACGACATCTACCATTAGGGCTATTTTCTCCAAGGAAAACTCCTGGAGTGACCAGAGTTTGTGCACGAACGCTTGTTTTTCCAGTTCGATGCCTTTTTCGATGCCTTCTTCTATACCTTTCTCGAGGCCTTTTTGGATACCTTCTTCAATGCCTTTCTCGATACCTTCTTGGATACCTTTCTCCAGGCCTTCTTCGATACCCTTCAAAAAAAGGCCATCTGTTTCGATGTCATAGTGAATCGTCATGGCTTCCACTTCGGTTTTTACGATGAGTTCCATTTTTCTTAAACGTGATAAAATTAACAATTGTTTTTGAAACTTTTTGATTCGATTGGACTTGCGTAGGATTCGTTTCAGGTTGTGCAGGATTTGCCTTACCACACTGGTGGGTTCGTCTTCCCCAAAGTCACAAAGGATGGCCAGTATTACCTCTTCGGGGATTTCCGAATGCAGGAACTGCTCTTTGGGAATCTGCTTTAGTACAATCACTTCGTATTGCAGATCAAGCCCACTAAGGGTCAATTGGTTTTGGTGGATGTGATTGGGGTTGGCTAAAGTACCACCATAAATCACTATTTGCCGCAAGGGCAAGCCGGTGATGTGATGAAAAAGCGCATAGTGCAGCAAGTTTCGCCTGCGCAAATCTTCGTCGGAAATATGAAATTCAATTTGTAGTCCATAGTCCTGTGCTGGGTCATCGTGTACCACTCGGCGGATGTGGTCCATTTCTGCTTCCTGAGTAACCTGCATTTTGGCATCAATTGGGGCAAGTTTTGGGGGTTTGAGTCCCAAAAGTTTATTCAGCAAAGGCAGCAAGAGGGATTCGATGTTTTCTTTGAATATCCGGTCGTAATTATTGGCCATAGCAACAAATTAGACCGTAAATATAAAATGTTTTATTTAATTTATTTAAAACTTTATAGTTTATTTTTCTAATCGGGTTGCCTATTGGTCTGGATTTCTTTTTTTTCCACAAATACGGAATTAAAGTCTACGTCTACTTCTTCAGAAGCCCTTTCGTAACCAAAAATGCGGTCGTAATTGATGTAGACCAGTTCATTAAGGGCATCGATCAACTTTTCGTTGTTTAGCATGTGCTTGAATTTATGGTGGTTTATTAATGATTATTTTTTGCTGCAAAACAAAAAATTTAACCATGCTCTTAAAGTATGTTTGGACTTCTGGTTCGCAAGCACCAAAGGTGAATAGTATTAAGCAGTGAAGTGTTACAGGATTTTTTTGAATAGTTGCATCATTCACACATTTTCGTGGGTCTTGAATTTAGGTGAATGATGTAGGAACGGAAACAACAAAGGCGACATCCAACTTTACATCGAATGTCGCCTTTGCAGCTTGCTATTGCCAGACACACTCTTAGCCTAGCAGGGTCTGTTCTTGACCTTGGGAAGCGGCGCTTCGCAAAATCTAAACCCCAAATTCTCAAATAAAAATTTCAATTCACACAATAATATACCAAAATCGTATATCTTTATCCCCGTGCAGTATCTACACCTCCTTCTTGTGCTGGCAAATAGATCTAAAAAAACAACCATTACTGCATTCAATCCCTTTGTATTCACCTGCAAACTTAGCCGCAGCGTGAGCAGAAAAGCCTGCTCGCCAGCACATTCTAATACCTAACTTTTCATTAAAAACAGAAGTAGTATGCTTAAGTATTACCTCACTAGTACACCTTTCCTGCTCCGCAGGTTGTTGGCTGTTCTATTCCTGATTACCGGGGTTCTGGTATCCGCCACCGCACAAGTAAAGGTGAAAGGAACCGTAACCGACACCAAAGGTGAAGCATTGCCTGGAGTAAGTATCCTCTTGCAAGGCACCACCAAAGGTACCGTCACCAACATTGATGGCGCATTTGATTTGGACGTACCTACTGGTGCAGTATTGGCATTCAGCTATACTGGTTTTAGGGCCCAAACGGTTACCATCACCAATCAAACCGTGATTAATGTTGCGTTGGAGGATGAAATCAATCAATTGGGAGAAGTAACCGTTACTGCTTTGGGGATTACGGCCAACAAAAAGACCCTGACGTACTCTTCACAGGGGGTAAATGGTGCCGACTTGCATAACACCCAACGCGACAACCCATTCCTGAGTTTGCAAGGCCGGATAGCTGGGCTTAGCCTTACTCCGGTTTCGGCTGCTGCGGGTGGTTCATCGATCATCAACCTGAGGGGCGTGAACTCTTTGGGCAGCAGCAACCAACCATTGTTCGTGGTAGATGGGTTGCCCATCAACAGCTCAACCCTGGATCAGCACAACCTGCATTCGGATGCAACTGGGGTAAACGGCAACGTAAACAACAACCGAGACGACGTAGGCAGCCGTTTGGCGGAATTGAATGGCAATGACATCGAAAATATTACCGTACTGAAAGGCCCTGAAGCAGCGGCGCTGTACGGCAACGAAGGTGCCAACGGGGTATTTCTCATCACCACCCGCAAAGGAAAAGCTGGAACAGGAAAAATAACCTACAACAACCGCTTTGCAGCTTCTGAGTTGTATTTGTTTCCTGAAACACAGAAAGTATTTGGACGTGGTCGCAACGGCGGAATTGAAGTCAACGACCCTGACTATTTTGGTCCAAAATATGCGGATGGAACGCAGTTTTATGACAACGTGGGTAATTTTTACCAAAGAGGCAGCAACATGCGCCATGACCTGGCCTTTGAAGGGGGGACCGAGCGCATGACTTACCGCCTATCTTCTTCTTACCTGGACAGCAAAGGGATCATTCAGACCAACCGCTTTCAGCAGGTCAACGTTGCCTTGAATACTGAAGCACAAGTGTTGAAATGGCTCAAAGCAACGAGTCGCTTCAGCTATGCCCGCAACCGCAACATCTTACCTCCAGGAGGTGCTGAAGGCTACCTCACTGCCCTGATGCGTTACCCAAGTGACAAGGATGCGAGCAAATATGAGAATGCTGACGGAACCAGAATTCTGACTTTGCCTGCTGCTACCAACGGAACAGACAACGACAACCCGTTTTTCAATGTAAACAACAGTGGTCGTCAGGATCAAACCGATCGCACCAACGCGAATGTGAGTTTGACCGCAAATCTTACCCCTTGGTTGAGTCTTGTGGGCCGTTTTGGTGCCGATATTTACACCACCAATGCCAATCGCTTTTTCCATCCTTACTCCAATATTGGTTTCAGTCGGGGTGGATGGATTGAAAACTACACCGACTTGGGTCGTTTGCTCAACAGCAACTTTTTTGCCAATGTGAACAAAAGCTTCGGCAAACTAACTACCAGCATCCAGGTGGGTGGGTCGATCGATGACCGCCGTTTCGAAACGACGTCGGTATATGGAGAAAAATTGTTTTTGCCAGACTTCAACAGCATCAACAACGTTGATCCTATTACCATGCGCAACAAATCCATCCTGACCCGTAGCCGCCTGCTTGGCGCATTTGCCCAGGCCAGATTTACCTACGAAGGATGGTTGACCTTGAATGTAACCGGTCGAAACGACTGGTCTTCTACCCTACCTGTTGAAAACCGTTCTTACTTTTATCCATCTGCCGGTTTGGCCTGGAACATCATGGACATGCCCTTCATGAAAGGGAAGATCAAAGCATTGGACAATTTCAAATTGCGTGCAACTTTTGCGGAAGTGGGCAACCCTGCTCCTCCTTTCAAAATTCGGGCGCGTTTGGTACCACAGACCTCCACCGGTGGTGGTTTCTTGTATGACTTCTTTGGTGACAACCCCAATCTGAAGCCTGAAACGGTAAGAAGTTATGAATTTGGAACTGAATTGAGCTTCTTCAAAGGTAGAGTTACCATAGAGGCGAGTTACTTCTCCAAAACCTTGATCGATCAGATCATCTCTCAGCGTTTGAGTTATGGTACTGGATTTATCTTTGGACTACTAAATGGTGGTGAACTGAACACCAAAGGCACGGAATTGCAATTGGGCCTTACTCCAATTCGCGGCAAAGGCTTTGAGTGGAATTTGAACATCAACTTCACCAAGTATGAAACCAAAGTAGTTTACCTGCCTGCCAACCAGTCGGAATACTACAACTCTGATACCTGGGCTTACGACAACGTGCGCGCAAGTGCATTTACCAATGTTGAGCTGTTGGCAGCTCGCTTCAATCAGGCAGCCAACCGTTTTTATGAGCCAGTCAATGGTCGTGGAGCAGGTTCGGCTACAGCAATCGGTGGATTCAGTTACTTGCGCAACAGCAAAGGTCAGGTCTTGATCGACCCAACTACGGGCTTCCCACTGCGCAACTCTAACTTCTTGCCCATTGGCGACCGCAATCCAGATTTCACAGTGGGTTTGGTCAACAGCTTCCGGTACAAAGGACTGTCTCTGTCCTTCTTGCTCGACATCCGCAAAGGTGGGGACATTTTCAATGGCAACGAACTCTATATGGTGCGCAACGGTTTGAGCAAAAAAACGCTTGACCGCGATGTAGCAAGGGTTATTCCGGGTGTATTGAGAGACGGCAAAGAAGAAAGTGAAACCCCAACCGTCAACACCAAGCAAATCACGCCAAGTGCCAACGAAATCTATTACACGACTGTTTTGACGGCAGAAGATTTTGTGGAAAAAGACATCAACTGGTTGCGCTTGCGGGATGTGACCTTGCGGTATGCTTTCCCAAGTAAAATCTTGAGCAAAACCAAAGCAATCAGAGATTTTAGCATTTTCGTGAACGGAACTGATTTGCTGTTGATCACCAATTATACAGGTGCGGATCCATACGTCAGTGTGACCAACCCTGCCACCGGTGGTGCTGGGGGCTATGGCCTGGATTTTGGAAAAACTTCCTTGCCTCGTCAGGTATCTGCGGGCATCAGCATTACATTTTAAGGTTTAACTCAAAAGCGAATTCAATCATGAAAAATAAAATCATAGTTGCATTTATTGGGTTGATGAGTCTGTTCGTCTTCAATGGTTGCAGCGATTACCTGGACATCAACTTTGACCCCAGCAACCCACAAGTTGCTGAAGGGTTTGCAATTCTGCCTCCGATGCTGGCCCAAATGGCGCGTGGAGAGGCTTTTGACATCCGTTTTGCAGGGCAATACACCCAAAACTGGGCGCTGGTTTCTACCAACAATGCCTGGGATTTGCATGGGTATGTTCCAGCCAGTGATGCGGGTGGCGAAAAATGGCGCAGCCACTACTGGTCTATTGGCAAAAACATAGACATCATCATCGAACAAGCGACTGCCAAGCAGCAATGGGATTACGTAGGCGTTGCCAAGGCCATCCGAGCCTGGAGCTGGCAAACCACTACCGATGTACACGGTGAAATCATTCTGAAGCAAGCTTGGGAACCCAACCGCTATGTGTTTGATTTTGACAGTCAACAGGATGTGTATACAGAAGTGGTTCGTTTGGCCAACGAAGCCCTGACCGACCTTGCCCGCACTGATGGCAACGTGAGCACAGTCAATCTGGGACGTGGTGACCTGACTTACAAAGGTGACCGCAATAAGTGGATCAAATTTGTATATTCTGTTTTGGCGCACAACGCCCACCGTTTGACCAACAAAGCGGGCTACGACCCAGCCAAGGTGATCGAATATTGCGACAAATCACTGGCCAGTAATGCCGACAATTTTAACGTACCACACGCCGGAACCAACTCTCTGGACGGGAATTTCTTCGGGCCTACCCGCAACAACCTGGGCTCTTTCCGCCCAACTGCCTATATTTTGAGCTTGCTGGACGGTACTGTTTTTGGTGGTGTCAAAGATCCTCGCATGCCTTTGATGATCACTGCTTCGGCTGACGGTACTTTCCGTGGTGTAGTTCCAGGCAAAGGCGACCCAACTACCAGCAACACGGATACCAAGCGGATCCCCAACATGTGGGGTGCCAATCCATCGGCAGCAGTGACCACCATTGCGGGCAAGTATTTCTTTACGGATAAGGCCGATCATCCATTGCTGACTTATTCAGAGATTCAGTTCATCAAAGCGGAAGCTGCCTTCATCAAAGGCGACAAGGCTTTGGCGTATGAGGCTTACAAAAAGGGCATCATTGCGCACATGGATCTGGCTAAAGTTGCGGCGGCGGCTCGCGATGCTTACATGACCAGTGTCGCTGTGCCACAAACTGCCGATGCGTTGAAACTGAGCGACATCATGTTGCAAAAATACATCGCCTGCTGGGTAATTGGTGCCCTGGAAACCTGGGCTGACATGCGCCGCTACAATTACAGCAATACGGTTTATACCGGGTTCACTCCGCCAGCTACTTTATTCATCGACAACAGTGGCAAATTGGCGCAGCGATTCCGCCCACGCTTCAACTCGGAATACGTGTGGAACCGCGAATCGTTGAACACCATTGGTGGCAATGATCCAGATTACCATACCAAACCGGTTTGGTTCACGCAGAAGTAATTGAACTGCGTTCGGGAAATTTTAATTGGATTGCAATTAAAATTTCCCGAACGCATCTTACTGAATTTTCCGGAAAAATATTTTTTGAGTAGCTACCGGAGCATCATTTGGAAAACTAATATAATTCAGAATCAGCCGGTTGCCATCGAGCAAATAGGTGCAATTCTTAAAAAGTACACTTTTGTTTGGCCTCGTTTCTGGTGCTTTTCCAGGAAAAAAACTGTCCCAACTTGTACGTTGATAGGGCAAAAAAACCAATGTCGTAGCGGTCTGAGTCACATTTCCTTTGAATTCGAACCAGGCTGAAAGCATCTCCACAGGCTGCCCTTGATAAATTCCGTAATGATTGATTCTGTATACAAATGAGTCTGTATTGGCCATAAATTTCAACTCAAAGACAATATTACCCTGCGGGCTGGCTTTGATTGTTTCCTGCCAAATTCCTGTCAATTTAGGAGTAAGTTCAGCGCCACCGCTGCATGAAATGACCATTGCAAGTACCAGAAAAAGTATCCAAAATAGATCATTGTGTTTCATACTTGAACAATTGGTAACTATCCAGCCGCCTTTGGCGGCTGCGGGATATTGACAATGGCATTAATGGCGTCAAATACGGATTGGCCATTTTTGATTGCAGAATCAATCACGGAACGGATGATGGCAAATTCGTGCTGCAA
>Ga0247834_1004354_pt1 | contig 18012 bp, 9 predicted proteins | sample LaCruzMarch2015__8_FD_187118 | JGI IMG/M metagenome (GOLD analysis project Ga0247834, IMG submission 187118) | Freshwater microbial communities from meromictic Lake La Cruz, Castile-La Mancha, Spain - LaCruzMarch2015_12m | ecosystem: Environmental > Aquatic > Freshwater > Lake | place: Spain...
TCACGGAGAAAGATCTTTGGTTCTCCCCGAAAGGGGGGGGGAAAGGGGGGAGAAGAAGAGAAAAATCAAAAATCGGCGTGATTGCAAAACAAAATCTTCCATTTTTTTTGTCGCTTCGAACGCATAATCGGCGGCGCCGGAGCCAGCCACCATAGCTTTCGCTTTGTCCTCGCCCTCCTCCTCCGATCAAGATGGGGAAGAAGAGCAAGAAAAAATCAAAGACATTGACGAGTGTCGGGGATCTTCATCAGAACCAGCAGCAGCAGCAGCAGGATCAACAACAAGAGCTCAGGAACAACCGGGAGAGAACACTGACTGAGCAGCTTGGTGGCCTCGCCCTAGACACAGTAGAGAAGGCATTATCCGACGGCGCGGCTTGCTATTTCTGTTTAGACGAGGAGGACGACGAGATGGGTAAGCCGGTGGTACGTGACTGTTCCTGCCGTGGCAATGACGCGGGCTACGCCCACCTCTCCTGTATGATCAAGTATGCCGAACAAAAGAGCACGTCGGCGGTGAATGTAAATGGAAAAATATCGGATTTTGGCGAGCCGTGGTATGAATGCCTCAGCTGCAAACAACCGTTTAAAAATCAATTGGCACTCGCAATGTCATCCGCTTGCCTCTCGTTCACTGAGTCAACCTATGGTCATTCTCGACAGAGCATCATTGATAAACTTTGTGTGATGATTGCTCTTCGGCTTAGAATTGTGTCAATCGTTGATTTTAAGGTAGAGTGTTTGATGGTCGCCCTGTGCCAGGAAGTCGTACCAGTAGACGAGGGTAAAATGCTCAGCAAGAAGTTGTTGTCAATGATTGAACAGATAAAGAAAGAGGAACAGATGACATACGTGCATTTGAAAAGAATTCGCTGTGAATTTGAGGCAGCGACTTACAGCTATTTGGGGATATTGAGTGCCGACTGTCTTGAGTTATGTATAGCTTACTCCGAGAAAGCTCGAGATATTTATCAGTTATTTGGAGTCAAGGACAAGGCCGAAGCGTGTCAAAACAGTATTGATGCCTTCAGAGCAAGCTCGACCAGGTGCAACGACTCGAGCGCAGATCACACTCTCATGAAAAGTTTCAAATCGAATTATGAACATAGCATTGCAATTAATGGCTCGACGTCAGAGCAAACAATTCGGTGTGGTTTAGCATATGCGGAGCAGCTACGAGAGATGCGTTGTGGTATTGAAGCTGAGAGATTCGTCATGAAGTTAGCAGCTGATAGTTGCCGCGTTCATGGCCCAGAGCACAACTGCACTGTGATGGTGAATTTGCTGCTGGAGAAATGCAAGAAGCGTTTCGTTCTGCATGATAAGAAGAACTTTGAGGCATTGAGTTACGAAGATGATGAAAAAATTTGTGTCGTCACAGGCCCCGTCACAGAGCCAAGGCAGGCTGACAAGGAACGAATATTACGCGTTTCAATTTGCCTGATAGTGCCGCCTTGCTGCACGGTGGTTTGTACTGGGCTGGTAAGTTCACCTCACATAAATGGCAAATTGGGAGATGTAAGAGATGGGAAGGTGGTTGGAGATGTATTTCGAGTGGATGTGCACTTTGAAGATGCGGAACTAAAGCCTGCTCGGGTAAGGCCAGAGAATTTACGTATTGCATTCAAATTGCCCTGCAACCATGGTGCCGACTAACACTTGGCAAAGGGCTTATTGGCTAATTAACAATACATTGGTTGGAACTCGACGATGGATTCAGCAACCCCCCACGTCAACTACAAACGACAAAGCATAAGAGTAAATATATAAATGTTGACTTATATCTCATACAAAAACTTAGATCATGGTCAATTTGTCGATGAAGAAAGTAAGACTACACCGAGATTTAACTTCTCTTTCCCTTCTTTTTACTAGACGATAATTGGCTCAGCGGCGCTCTTGCCTTCTTTTTCTCGCTCGACATAAGCGCAATTCGAGGGTGGAGGATACCCTTATCCGGTGTACGAGTGGCAGTATCCCACCGACTCTTGTCTAGAGTTTTAATTGCCTTCATTGATGCCTTATGGCTCTTGGCACGGTTTACGGCCCCAAAGCTTACACGCTTGGAGGGGGAGGCACGACCATCATTGTCATCGCTTATTCCTCCGAGTTCTTCTTCGAATGATGCCTGATCCGGACTCGGCATCGCACGTGGATCGACTGATGGAGGTGATGATGTTTGTTGCTTCTTGATCTTCTTCTTCTTCTTCGATGAATTGACTGCCGGTGTTTCAACATGGGTGGTGATGAAGTCTTCCTCAGCAACATTATCTTCAGTGGACTCATTGCCATTCTGTAGTTTACGTTTCTTCTTCGAAGACTTGGTCACTGGAGTGGTCGACTCTTCAGTCTTGACAGCCTTTTCTGACACTGGTATACTGGTCTTTACTTCTGTTGCTTCACTTTTCACGCCTTTCTGTTTCTCTTTCCTCTTGTTTTTGGATAAAGACTTAGTCTCGGGCTCGTGATCGATTGCTTTGATAACATCACCAGCAGGAGCAATAGCAACGCCATTCTCTTCTGCTTTCTCTGTCTTATTTTTCTTCTTACGCTTTTTCTTCTGTCCAGAGGGTACATCAGTAGTTACCGACTTGCCTTGTTCAATTGATACCGCAACTTCATCTTTAATATTAGACTTTTCTTTCAAGATATCTTCCTTTCGAGTGGTACCTTGCATCTCATCCTCCATATTGCAAAAGTCATCACCTTCGGTTTTTGACTCATACTCCTCCTCATCTTCTTCTTCAGAGTTGTGATCATCGATATCAACGTCCATGCCAGCCAGTCTTATCTGCCGGGTGTATGCCTTGTGCATATCATAGAGCGATTTGCGATACCTCTCATCGGTTTCGCTGTCACTCGCAATGCTAAAGATGAATTTCGACACGGTGCCGGCATGAACTTGCCTAAATATCAACGAGGCGTTGTCATCAGTATCATTCTCTTCTCCGTCTTCCGTAGAGGTAGCAGCAGCAGCGCACACAACACTATATTCGTTCAGAAACTTGAGCAACACATTTTGCATTACCCGTTGCTGTACATTCTTATCCACCGCCCTTTGTGCTAATCCGAAGAAGGGTTCAAGACAGTCCAAGAACGTCGCTTCTGTCAATGGCAACGCTGACTCTTTGCTAACCTTGGCCAATTCGTCAATGCAAATATCTATCAGATGGTACCGCAGTCCATTAGTCAATCCTGGTGTTTCGGCTGCGAGGCCCTCATTGTAAATGGCATCGTTAAATAGTTGGATGATCCCAATATTCCAATTACGTTTCGACATGTACTTATATGCCTCACTGATCATGAACCTAACAGCGGTATAAAACTTATCCACACGGTGCTTGTCAACATTACCCCACTCACGTCGAACGGTGCACAGGAAAGTTGAGATGTAAAGCGATACAAGATGTGCACCACGACAGTGCTTTTCGTTCATATCCTGAATCCGTTGCTGATCTTCGTCAACTTCATCTCCATCATCGTCATCATTAAGCTCATCGTCACTGTCACTTCCAGCCAAAAATGTCAACGTCGGGTTCTCATCATCATCATCACTATCGCTCTCTTCACTGTCCGTTTGATCCACTTCATAGATTTCGTTCTCACCGATTTCATCCAAGTCGATACCATCTTCACTCGCCTCATCATCATCATCATCATCGTCGTCGTCTTCTTCGTCACTGCTGTTACTATTCATCTCGACGATTTGCATAACATCGCCATCATTGTCAATGTACACACCTTCCTCGTATCCGTTGTCGTAATCACACTCCTCCTCTTCTGCTCCTTCCACGTCATCACAATCATACTCCTCATCATCAAGTATATCAGCAGCAAATCTATCATCTTCCTGCATTTGCAAATAGACATTACCTGCATATTCATCCTCCTCTTCTGTCCCCGCCACCGACCACATTAATTCAGCAAGTATTTTCGATAATTTGTCTTGCACGGGTGCCTTATCGGCCATGTATAGTGTGTACCACAATCCCTATTAATTTTATGGGGGGTAGAAAAAGCAAATATACATAATATATATATATATATATATATAGTTTGTGAGAAATGGCGACCAATATAAAAATACATAATCATATATACTCTCATTCCTTCTCTTCTTCTCTCTCTTACCTTCCATAATTTCAATAAATCTAACTCACTCAACCCCATTCCACCAAGTGTAAAATCTGCTCTACTTGATAGGTATGCACGTAACATTTTTACAGCACCATGTCGTGAACGTTGATCGGTACCACCTAGTAGACGACCGAATTTAATTTCGGGCGAGTCTAATTCCAATTGTGGATCTAGTAGTGACGTTGCAGTAGTCATGGTAGCCTTGTTGTTGCTGTTGTTGTTGCTGCTTTTGTTATTGTTGTTGTTGTTAATAATACTATAATTCTGTTCATCAGCCAATCCTGCATAATTAATATAGCCCTTGGCACGTGCACTTGCACTTTTAATCTTGGGTTGTTGTTGCCATGTATTTGTGGGATTTGGACCTGCGGCGCGTCGTTGACGTTTGGATTGGTGGATTGTTGCCTTCTTCTTGCCGTTGCCATTGCTGCTACTGCCCTGCTTTTGTTGCTTGGTGGTGGAGGAGTCCATTGTTGATGAGTGCTCACAAGTTTTTGTGTGGTGGGGTGGTGAGTGGAGCTCGAAAACCCGCCATATTATTATCAAGTCAAACAGCCACGACGGAGATGAAGGCTCCGCACTCCGTCCACTTGGTTGCTGCTATGACGACTATTCTAGCGGTGTGCCTATCATCACCGCTTGTTGTCGAAGGTAGCCTGCGTCATCAAACTACTCAAGCGAAACACAGCAGCATTAATAATCGTTCTTCCATCACCGGGAGACAAGCACCGGTTACGGCTTCGTCATCATTCGTTGGATACACTCCATCACTGCTTTCTTCGACTCCTGCCACGACTGTATTTTTTGCTTTACCACCCTTGGCGAGGAGGAGAGGGGGTTATTCCGCTGGTGACGACACGACTGTATCATTTCCTGTATACTCCTTTGTACAACAGCAGCGTCGAAGACATCATCGTGATACAGCGTTTCTTTCTCATTTATTACACAGTTCTAATCGCAATGATGATAACGACTATAGCATTCTTGGGAGTAGCAGCAACAGCAGCAGCAACAACAACAAAGACGACGAAGAATTACTTGGGAGTAGCAACATACAAAGATTGTATGAACAAGTACAGAATGAGGATTCAGAATGGTTCTATCAAACTTTTTCTAAATTATTGGTAGTAGACAATAAGGATAATAACAAAAACAACGAAAATAATGTTGTGAGAGCAATTGATGAGGAGAGAAGAGAGCGTACCAACACAATTGACAATGTCATGTCTGATGAGAATGGAATAGAACGAAGGGCGGATAATCGGCGGTTGATGATGGAAAAAAGTGATGATAAAGGTCTAGTAGCAGACGTCACAGAAAATGCAGCAGCATCAGCTTTAAAAGAATATATTGCTGCAACAAATACTATCTCTACAGACAAAGATGGTCACACAACAAATAGAACTAGTAGCAAGAGTAGGAGAGAAATAGCATTACTGCGACAACGGCAGCGAATACGACAGAGGATTAAAGAAGAAGTCTACGAAGAAGAAACTGATTATCGACCTATAGCAGTCTCGAATGATGGAGTACAACAACGTAAAGAAGAATATAAGGTAGAGATTGAAGACGTAGAGGGTGAATATGAAATTTTGAATAAAGTATCCGACAACAATGCGGATGAAATGTCAATACTACCACCACCACGTGCCAATAAATCCAAAAATGATGATGATAATACGGAGAGCTCCTCCTCATCATCATTACCAAATAAACATATAATACGTCTACGTAATGTATACAATAATGAGATTGAAAATATAGGATACCTCGCACCAATATTAAATTTGGGCTACACTACCAAAGAAGTACTTGTGTTGAAACCACAAGTATTAGAACTAATTATTGATGATGGTATAACTAAACCTAAGAAAGGTTTACCAAAACGATGGGTACGATTGAGTAAATTAGATGGCTATAATACAAAGAAGGAAACAAACGACGACCACGAAGAGGAACAAGAAGACGATGATGATTTTGAATGGGAGGTAGAGGTTGTATCCGGGACTTTGGTGGACAATGAAAAATCCTCATTATTAGTCAATAGTAAGAACAAAGAACAAGAGTTTGTTGTTGCTAAGAAGGAGAGTTCTGATACTGCTGTTGCTGATGCTTCAATTCCTACTAAGTCTCAAACTGAAAATGGTAATCGAAAACAACGACAGCAATCAATATTAGAAGAGGAAGAAGGTGATGATGATACAAGAAGCAACAGGTATAGAGGAAGTGCAAACACAAGAACAGGGCGTTCAAAACCATTAACGAAGTTTGATGATGAAGGTGAGAAGTCTCGTTCCTCGCGGAGAAGGATGATTGATACTGATGAGGAAAGACGACAGAAGAAGAGGATGCAGCAGCAGCGTCCTCCATCGCCACAACGAAGAGAGCTTCTTATCGATCGAGGTGTTGACAACGACGAAGATGATGATAATTTTGGTGCAGGGAACAAATTTTGGATGGACCTACCAACCTTTCGTGACTTTTTACGTAAGGAAGCCAAGTTCCGATTACAAATCTTGGGCCCGGATTGGAAAGAAAGCGTCCTTGTTGAAAGTAAATGGCGATATGATTTATATAAGACTTGGCTAACTATGCTTGATGAGGGTGTGGGTGGCGAGAATCCATTATATGAGTATGGTGACAGACCAAGACCAAGACGAAGGAAATCATCGTCATCATCAATGCCCCAACCTCGATCACGGGGTGAACAACGAAATAGACGACCGACAAGAATAGAAGTTGACGAAGAGGAAAGGGATTATAATAACAATGAACGTGATAGGACTAACAACAGGCGTGAGTCACGTTTTGAAACGCCTCGAGACGGAGGAAGGCGTGGTGAAGGAAATCGTAGTAGAACAAAAGACCAATCTTCAATCAGTTCCTCTACTCCCGCCAGTTTGTGGAAAAATTTCTCTGGAGGAATCGATGATTAAAGGTTCATCGAGCCAGACGAGTTTGAGAAAAGAGAAGGGATCTAGTCTTCCAATGCTGTTGTTAGAGGAAGAGATATGTTATACGCTCATGAAGAAGAAGAAGAAGAGTATGATGAATCTATTTGACAAACAAGATGATGATGTGGACGACGATGCACCTAACAATAGACCCATGGCGATGTCCTCAGAGTGAGATGCGTACAAAAGCGAGGAAACGATGAGGCAAATGAAAGTAATTATGTTATGAGGAGGATGGTGTTGAGAGGAGGGATGACTATCTAGCTTAAGGAATAGAGAGGACGAGTCGTTCTTCACGTAAAATAATACTTGTGAGACATTTAATGATAAGAAAAAAGAATGACCTGCATTTGCACGCCAAGTAAATTCTCTTCACCTCCCAACAAATGCCATCGAAGAATACGAGTCCTTGGAATTTAATCATGACTGATATGTGCAAAAGACAACACCCCAGAATTCCAACGTGGTCCCCCACTTTAGTCTAACTGGGCCTGACAGTGCTTATCGACTTCGCGTAGACATGTTCCTGAATGTAACAATTGATCACGAGTGAAGATCCAAATTTCGTGGTTGCGGCCAGGCCACAATTTTTATAACAGCCTGTATCTCTAACCCTAACCCTAACCCTAACCCTACCTCAGCTCGCTCACTTTCTCGCTTTGGGTCACAGGTTTTCTCGAGGGCTAACTAACTACTTACTATCTCTATTTTGCGTGCCGCGAGGTTTCGAGGGCACCCGTGAACGGAGTTGACCCTCTTGTCGTCTCTAGACTGCTCTGCAGTCTCAGAATGATCATGACCTCGAAATACGATGAAGGAGACGAACACTCTTCCAGTTGTAATGATGATGACAATGACAACAATGATGAATATGACGACCACGGTGAAGAGTACTATAATGAGCACGACGACGACGGTGACAAGTTAGGCTACGACGATAATGATGAATCATCCTCATCAGCACACTCTCAACAGCAATCCTCCATGGCACCCACAATGACCGCCTCTCGTTCCTCGAGAAGTCGTTCCTCCTCACGTTATCGTGACGAGTACCTCCGTCGTACTCTAGTCAGGACCAATACTACCGACGATGACGATGAGGCTGTACTACGTCGAGAACGTACAGTGAATGCCCTACGTCAACTAAATCATATGGTCCTTGGTAGCAGCTTCAGCAACAGCAATTCATCGTCGCGGAGCAGTCGATCGCGTATGCGAGGTAGTGATGATGACACCTCCTCACGAGCACCTCAATTACGAGTTTCGCCCAGCTCTGGTCGATGGAGGGTGGTTACCCCCACGACTAGCAAGGAATATGAAGAAGACAACAATGAGGAGGAATATGAAGAGCACGACTATGTCCAGTCATATTATCATGATGAAAAAGAAGACGATGAAGACAAGGAGGAGGATTATGATGAGGATGATGGCACCTACGTGGACAATAGTAACAACAGGTACATCGAAGCCGAGGAGGGGGTACAGGACTATAATAATAGTCATTATCAGGAGGATCAACAATGGTCCGAACAGCAACGACGTAGTAACAATAGTTATCACGATGCAGGAAGAAATCAACAACTTCAACAACAACCCTCTGGGAACAGTGCCAAGTCTTTTCGGACTGCACCACCTACAACTAACTCCCGTTTCGTTAGTGGTACCGTAGTACGAGAGGATAGTGGTGGGACTGGGAGTAGTTGTTCGCTTTACCCACCACCATTTAAGTCACAAAAGCAACGTACTTATTATCGTACATCATCCAACAACATTATTAACAACAACAACAAGGGGAGGGGAACCCAATCCCTTCCCTCGTCACGTCCAGGCTTTACACATCCCATGCAGCAGCAGCCACGTTCACCTGAGTCAGATCATCCACCTGAGTCAGATCATCCACCATCATTGACAATGGAGGAGGATGTCATATCTACCATGTCGGCATCAGCCATTACTATTGGTTCACGTAAGCCCAAGCTCACACACCAGCAGCAACAACTACAACAGCTTGCTAGGGCTGATTCAAATTCAAGAGCTGTTATCCCAACCAAGGTTGTCTTTCCAATCAAGACAAGCAGGAATGAGGGAGGGACAAGAAGTCTATCTCAACAGCAACATCAACAATATTATAGTAGGCGTACTACCAACGAGTTAGAAATGAGTGATGCCATTATTGTTAGACCATCATATAACAAGCCATTAAGTAGTATCGATTCACGACCACGACCTAATAAAATGGCTGGACGGGGTAAGTCCTTCTCGTCTGCTACTACTACTACTACACGACGAAGTAGTATTGATAGGTCAAAAACGAATAATGTTGTCCAATCACGACGATCATCACTTATGAGGATGATAAGTGATGGTGATAACAGTAGTAGGCGTAGGACAAGGTCATCCTCATGGGGTGGCAGTATTGATAGGTCGACGAGATCATCCTCACAAGGTGGTGGTAGTAGTAGACGTAGGACTAGATACTCCTCACGGAGTAGTGGTAGGAAAGATTCTCAACAAAGATGCATTGTGAGTACTCGTATAAGATCACAATCTTTAGAACGACGGGATGGGAATGGACGACGTCCATCTAGTAACGATTACCGTCGACCATCATCATCATCGACAGTCCGATCCATGTCCAAAGGACAACGAACAACACCAACTCCCTACAGTAACGACATGATTATACCACGTCCCAAGAAGACGCAAGAGGAATATAACAATGATTGGAGAATTACTACATCAAAGTCATTAATGATGCAACAACATCATAATATTGATGATGAGGGATATTGTCATTATCATCCTGACATACGATTAATGAAACTCCGTCAGGATGGTCGATGGAGGGTATTGCGTAAGAAATGTCCAGAATGTAGTAGTGCTAGCAGTAGGTGCGGTGGTAATCTTAGACGTAGTAGCAGTCGTTCAAGTCACCATCGCAGCAGAAGGATTGCATATGATCATTATGACAATGACTACAATGATGATGACAGTATATCATACACAGATTCCACCACCATGGAAGACGAATCCGCCGCAACATCATCATCACCCACAGAATCCATGTCATTCCTTGGTGATCTGGGCATGTCCGTACAAACACCCGAAGAGATGGAAGCCGAAGAAGCAACGAATCGACTAAAACGTCGACTGGCAGCACGTGCCTATCACTTTCCGGGTAATACATGGTGGCAAGATTGGTTACAATATTTATCAAATACACATACAGTATTGGGCTTGTTCTTCCATCATCCATTACATCCTATGCGGTTTAAGGAACGTGTGGTTGTGCTCCTAGGATCGATTGCGATTGGATTAACAATATCCAACTTTACATATATGTATTATATAAAGAATGGATACTCGATGGATGAGGTGGTAGTCGATTTAGGCTTTGTTGTGGTAACAAGATTAATGATTACCCTATGGACATTGGGAAGTTTTATTCATACCGTATTTGATTTATTACTTTGGCATACCAAGGCTTGTACTATCTGTCGATATAAAGGACGGATTGATGAATCTTTATCACGATGGGGACGTGTATTTGGTCTGTTCGTTGTGGGATGTGCCATGTTCGCGGGTGCATATGCTGTATTACTCCGGGCTAGTATTGACTATAAGGATGAGGGTAGTATCTCCGAGGAGGTTATGGAAAGTATCAAAAGTAATGAGATATACCGTATCGAGTTTGAGGACAAGCGATCTTTCAAATTCCTCATGGGGTATCTGATCGAGTTTGTGTTGGCGATGTTCGTCTATTATCCGATTGCAGTTACGATACTCTTTTCAGGTGTTTTGGGTTGTGGTGGACGTATACCCATTCTGGGAGGCAGACCACGTGAGATGAAGAAAGAAACAAGATATGAGATGAACAAGCGTCAGCCAAAGATACTCAAGGCGTTAAATATCGAGGGCGATGGGAGCGACTTGTCGAATTCAAGTTTTTACAGCAGAAGCGACATTGTATAAATATTAGATTGTTGAACTAGCCTATTAATAGTATTAGATTGTTGAACCAGCCTATTAAACCTGCAGTTTTGTATGGCGTGGATATTGCCGTGACGTCAACATTGGTTATACAAGTCTTTGATACAAAAATAGTCTATTTTTCCCCAGCTTCACACAGACGACACAGGCGCATAAACGGCAGAAAGGTTCTTGGAGTGTTGAGAGTTCATGTTCCTGAAATCCGCTCTTCTCGCGATCTCCGCTCCTCTTGAGATAAAGCGACGGAGCTTTTCCGGCGCGACTTGTTCGGCGAATCTACTTTCCAGGGTAGTAAAATCGAGCTTCTCCTTGCCAGAAGCACGCGTTCCACTCGTTCCTCTTCCTCCCAGTTACTGCCAATGCCCTCGATTTCATCAAACGTGTGCCAACTCCGCAAATTGCGTGACAGGAGGGCTTGTATCAATCCGCGCCCCTTCTCGGGACCCATTAGTTTGCATATGTCATTCAGGTCGTCTTTATTTAGAACATATAACTCCACCTTCAGCGTCTTGGCAGTGACTGTTTCTTGTCTCACGCCCGACTCGCTTATGAGACAGGATTCTCCGACATGACTACCCGCGCCGAGAATTAGCCCTATCGAGTCATACTTTTGTCTATTCATGGCAAAGTTTTCTCTCCCAGTTGCATCAAGATCATTAAAATCAGAAGGCAGCCCAATTGACACTACTCCTGATGCTATGAAGTAGATTTCCCAACCAATATCCCCTTGTGAATAGATGATTGGGTGGTCACGACTGGAGAAGACTTGCAATATCATGGCGTGAGCAAGTCGCTTTTGGATAGTGTTCGGCAACGCATCGAGAATCGGAACAAGTTTTATCACCCGTTGTTTTACAGCAAACGCGATATCTAACTGAAGCGGTTCGGGCAAAAGTCGCAAAGTCTCGCGTTCGTCAAGAGTTTGAGAGTCTTTCCAACGACAATTATGAAAAAAGAGGATGCTAGCTTGGATATCTTCTGGGATGTTGCGATACTGGAGATACTTTTTGAGATTTTGGATCTTCTGATCAAATGCGTTGACACCAATCCTGTCACATTCCCCGAGGTACTCAGCGAAGACTGAAATTAGACCAGCTAAGAAACAAGCTCCAGCCAAGACGACGAATTGCTCAAAAATTGTCTCCAGTTCTCGTAATGGTATTATGTCGCCTACAAAGGTGTTTTTAGAGTGTTGTAATGATGTCAAGGAAAGCAAATGTGGCATACCTCATAAAACATCAACTTACCAAATCCAACAGTGCTTAGTGTTGTGATCGTAAAGTGAAGCGATCTGACGTAGCAATCAATCATTTCTAAATCGCAAACACTATGCTGGCCCTCTGTCTCGTTCCAGGTTGCAATGCAGCCTTGAGTTCCTATGGGATCATCCCACGGACAGTCTGCGGTCGCCCATGTTATTTCTTCATTTCGTTCAATGTATCTGAAGATTATGAACCAAATGCATGCAATCCAGTGATTTGCTATGATGAAGAGAAGTATCACGTTAGCCACGAGGGTTGTCGCCAAACTAATCCTCACGCCTCGTAAAGCCAAATGATCATTTATCTTTTTCACAAATAACGGGAGACGAAGCAGTCGCAGAAGACTCAACGAGCGAAGTTGGAGTCTTGGGAAGAATACTTCTAGTACCGAGATAGAGGACAGAAAATCGATGATCATACCACTTTTCAAGTACTGCCGGAAAATTGATCGCCTGTCAGTAATCAACGAGCAACTTCCATATTCAAGCGATACAAAAGCGAAGTGTGACGATCGCAAGTACATATCGATGATGAAGAATGCGTCAGCGATAATGTCGAATATCACTACTCGAGCTTCATCTCCTTCAGGCCGAAATGCGATCCTATATAAAACAAACACCGAAAAATAAAGTATCAATGCCAGATTGATGATGTCGAAGCAAAAGGAGAAGTGAGACCCGGGCATGAAGATGGTCATCACAGTTTCCTTGTCTTCATTTGATCCATCACTCGGGCCGATCAATTTGCCTAGCTTTGTGCTATCCTGTTTGCAAGCAAGTAAATTTGTTTGTATTGCTTTATTGACGCGAGCGTTCTTATCATGGATCGTCGCGAACGACTTAACCATTTGCCCGATGTCGATATTTCGCCGACTTAATTCAGCGAAAACATCTTGTTTGCCCAACTCGAAGATGTCGCAAAAGGTGATCGCGCAGACTGATGAGGTTCGTGGTTGCTTAGTGAAGAGCTGCAACGAAAATCAGAGAAGCGGTATGTTAGTAGCGAATTTCGATTGCAGCCAGGAGTTTGAACTCGCATAGGTATACTCACAGAAGACTCTCCGAAAAATGATCCCTCTCTGAGAGTAGCCACCACGGTGGAATCACTTGAAACTACTTGGGCGGTACCACTTTCTAGGAAATACATCGATTGGCCGAATTCTCCTGCGCCGCAGATGACATCGCCCGCACTGAATGCCAGGGGCATCATGATTAATGCCAGCGCCTTGACAATATCAACTGAGACGCTATCGAAGAATGGGCAATCCAGCAGTAGCTTTGTTCGAGTGTGTGCGAGAACATCTGTTTGGAGGGTATTAGGAAGACTGAGAATGAAATCGTCTTCATGAGAGTTGCCGTTATGCGCCAGCCAAAGATTTCGAGTAAATTCATCAACCCTTGAATGCAGAGAAGGGCTCAAACGGTGCTTGAACATATAATTCCGAATCTCGTCGACTTGTTTATTGAAGACTGAACTATCTGAATCGAGATTAGCCAAAATGTTGCAAACATTTCCTACTATTGCCGCATTCACGGTGACACCTAGGGTAATGACGATGAACACGTACAGCGTTTCTGGAACCGTTGTTGGGGTAGAGTCGCCAATCGAAACAACAGTCAGAGTTGGGAACGCCCAATTGAAAGAGCGTAAATACTGTTGCCAAGCAGATCCACCGTCGAGTGGCAACTTGAACTGCCTAATCTGCTTCATGATCCAAGTTTCATCCCACAAACATTCGCCCAGCTCGGAAGGCAAGGTCGGATATATTGCTGTGTTCCACATATCTGTAGAGGCAGCTATTCCAGCGCAATCTGCGTGGTTATTCTTCCACTTGGCAAATAAGAAGAACCCACAACATGCCCAGTGAGAGATTAATACAACGCCGGCAAGGAATTCAACCAATCGGAATCCCTCGGTTGAAATGTGGTTGTCCTCAAGAAATGAAAATATATGGGCCAACGTTCCGAAATGACTCCCAAAACGGATCATCTTCAGCAATCTGAGTGTATCTCCAATAATTGGAACACCGGGAAGTATATAATGCGCTGCGATATCAAACGGAAGGGTTGAAACTAAATCCAACTTGAATCGCTTTGTCATGTAGTTGTACTTGATCGTCTGTGTATCAGTGACAAGTTCACCTTCGTGGACGTATGCAATAAATCGGTAGTGTAAAACCATGTCCAGTAGAAAGAGAGCATCAAAGATCAAATCAATCCAAAGCGACCAGCCATCACTGACAGTCAGAAATGCTATACGAAATGGAATTGTCCAGGCGTTATAGACACAAATGAAGAGCAGTAGAGTGTTCCATATGAGAAGAAACGCTGATCGAGGGAGGAACACAAATGAGACAGAGGTCTTTGCTGGTGGAATACTCTCTGAAACAGTTTCCATCGCAAGGCGTCGACATTTTGGATGATCGGAGAAGTTTTGTATTGCTTTTTGGTTCGTCGTGTTTGCTTGCCAAACGTAGGTTGCAAGATCAACCTTCACATGCTCAACGGAAGATGACAATGCCAATGCATCCATGAGGTCGTCTCTACTTAGACTGAAACACTCGCAGTACGTGGACGCTTTCACTGTTGCACCGCTCACAGCCGACCCAAACAAGCATCGCTCTCCGAAGAAGTCGCTCGTTGAGAGCACTTTCAAGGGAACGTTGGTTGATGATGAAGTGACTACTGCTTGTCCACGTTTTAGAAAGTACATCTCAAAGCCCCGCTCTCCCTCCCGAAGTATACAATCATTCGGAAGGAACACATGCGGGGACAGAGCCGATGACACTAGCTGCCTTGTGGCTTCATCGCAACTGCGCAGAAACGGCACAGAGTCGATCAAATTGCCGCTAATGTATGAAGATACTGCATTCCGTAACGAGTCCGGCAATTCATCAATCACGTCTTGCTCCACCATACCTCCTTGACAAGACCAATAGTAGTCGTAGTAACGCGAGACTTTGTCGAGGACTTCTTCTCCAATTCCGATACGTAGCAGGAACAACCGCACTTTTGTTACCCGTTTCCTTCATGAGTATTATTCGTGAGCAGCATGATTGGATATGTAAGTAAGATCAGAGTACAATACGTCACTCACCGAAATGATTTTGCAAGCATGCCAAAATTCAATATGTACACTGAAATACCTCCGATTACTGCTGGCAATATCAACCCACCGATTAAACCGAATACTCCAACGAATGATATCTCAACAATGTTCTTCGGAGCCATATCTCCATAGCCTACCGTAGACAATGCGACGAGGGAGAAGTAGCTTGCTCTAAGATACCCACCAATCCCTAAAGAGATTACAAGAGTGTTAGCGAGGTGATTGAAGAGAAAATAAGCAATACCACAAAAGGACTTCGGAGCATAGAGCTGGCTCACCTCCAAGATCTGCGTGGTTAATGAAGTGTAGTGGATGATTTTCATCAGCAAGCCTCCAGTTTCGACTACTGAATCCGCTGCCCGCAGTGTATCCGAGTACAATACTCAGCGATCCCATCATATAGTAAAGGCAACCGACCCAATGAACGATCACTATCATGAGCACATTCAACTTTGCAATGCGATAAACGCAGAGATCGATTTCCATTCGCAGTTCGGTGAGCATAGTATCCACACTTTCTAAGTACATAAAAATTCTGGACAGATGAACCAATTTTACAAGCCGGAAGTAATGACAAAATCTACCACCAAGGAAGCAGCTTGCTAGGTCAAATGGGAATAGTCCGATGAATAGCCACACAAAATTGTGATCTTGATAAAATTTCTGTCGGATACGTCCAGTGTCAAACACAACGAGACCACCTTCGAGGTAAAAGAAGTAATTCCAAGACAATATTGCATCGGCCCAGAAGAAGGCATCCACCAAGTATCCTAGACAGAGCATGGCTGGAGTGCTGCCGAAAGGTGTATTTTCAACCAAATGCATGAAGCTCAGGGGTATCACGAAAGTGTACAGCACCAAAGCCAGTAGAACAAGGCAACTCCACACCTTCCGAAAGAAGCTATTCGGATGGCAATGTTTCTTGAATCCGTCAGTGGGAGTTATGTCGACTCCCGAGCCCATCATTTTGTTTGCCTTTGTTATGGTCTTTGATGTTGCGGTCGCCGTGTCCTTCAGTTGTGCTATATACTCCTTATCACACTGAGAGAGGATGATGGCCTGAAACTCAGTCCTAGGGACCACTATCACCTCACTGAAACCTTTGGATCGAACACTTTCGTGGGCGATTTTATCCACGAAAAGACATTCCTGAGCATAAAAGTCAAGGCGCTGCATTTTGCTTTGGACTATCCCATCCCTCAGAATCTCAACCTCACCTTGGGCAACGAGGAACACACCGCGTATATTGTCACCGTGTTTCACAATCTCTTCATTTGGTGAATGGATGTTCATCTCAGCGCAATCCACCAATGCATTTAGCAGTGCCGTATTTGCCTTCTTGAGGAGTGGAAGTGCATGGATGATGTCTCTGCACATAATGTTGGTCACCTGTTGCTGTAAAGAACGAGGTAATTCCTTGAGGAATTGTTCCTCGTCGGCACCCTGTAACATCCGCCATTGATAGTCATAGAAGTCAACGACTCGTTTTTGAACGACCTTCGGTAAGCCACGATAGCGAAGGAATTTCTTTATCATACCCATCTTCTGCTGAAATGCCAATCTTGCTTCGTCGAACTTCCCAATCGCCATTTGCAGGTTGGCGACCGTCAATGCTGTTATGATGAAGCCGATGAACATGGTGACAATGGACGCGACAGTTTCACGAATATGCATTGGTATCAAATCTCCAAGACCAGTCGTTATCATTGTGATCCAGGCCCAGTACACCGAAGAGATGTAAGCCTCTGCGAGAGTGACATTCATTACGACTTCAACATCCGTTTTACCGACAGCACAAGATTGGCCAATCAATTTACAATGATGTACATTCTTGACGCTGTACAGCCCCATAACTTCCGGCCAAGTCAAGGTATACCCTTTCAACGCGTCCTGATACGCATAGTAGTAGAACCCGATCCCACAGAAGTGTCCAGCGTATGCCATTAGAAAGAAGAGCATACAAGTCCTTCGAACGCCAATGTTGATAATGATTCCTTTCTGTAACATCAATGTCGACAAATCCGTAATGTAGTACCATAGATAGACCGTTCGCAAAAGGCGATTGAGCATCATGTAGTTCGTCAAATTGTTGCCCCACGTAAAGAACGATAAGTATTCCAATGGGAGCGTCGAAATGATTTCACATACTACTCGCACATACGACCAGAAGTTCCGTCGCGATCGCCGCTCTACTGATTCATCGATGATAATTTCTAAATTCGGATCATTGGAGTCACCAACTGGAGGATCAAATTTATCAGGGAGAATCGAAGTCTGCGAGAGGAGACTGCGTGTCTGCTTCACCGACTGTATGGTCTCGTAGGAGAAGAATACTGTGGAGAGAAAATCCAATACGATAAATCCTGGGAATTCACGAAGACTCAACTGGAAGCTCGGGAGGAAGACGAAGCGATAGGAAATCGAAGTCGTCAGGTAAATCGAAATGATTGCTCGTCCCCATGGGACAAAGTCAGCCAAGTAGGGCGTGGCGCTCCGTCGAGCGGACGTCATTTCTCCGACGCGAAATCGACCATGCCTTAAGAAAATTAAATTTGAAAATAG
>Ga0247834_1004358_pt1 | contig 18006 bp, 15 predicted proteins | sample LaCruzMarch2015__8_FD_187118 | JGI IMG/M metagenome (GOLD analysis project Ga0247834, IMG submission 187118) | Freshwater microbial communities from meromictic Lake La Cruz, Castile-La Mancha, Spain - LaCruzMarch2015_12m | ecosystem: Environmental > Aquatic > Freshwater > Lake | place: Spain...
CCTTCAATGATGTCTCGACCACCTCACCTTTTGCGTGAGCTTCAACTGGGATGATTTTGCCCGTCATCCGCCCCTTTTATCAGCCTCCGGGCGTTTCCAGTAGCTTTTCCATTCACGGATTTAGGATAAAATGCGAACGCCCCCAAGAATCCCCGCGCCGTCCCGTCATGCCAGCCGCACACGCTCCCATGCACGATCCGCACCGTCTGTTTCATGACACCCTGACGCGCTACGAGCGGCCGCTCATCCGCTATGCTCACAGCCACACCGGTGATCTGGAGGAGGCGCGGGATGTCGTGCAGGACGTCTTTCTCAAGCTCAGCCAGCACATCACCACCCTCGATCCCGAACGCCTCGCCCCCTGGCTCTTCACCGTCTGCCGCAACCGCGCGCTGGATCATCACCGCAAACATCAACGCCTCGTCGTCATGGAAACCGACACACTCGATCTCGAAGCCTCGGCCGCCCCCACGCCGGACGAGGAAATGCAGACCCGCGAGACTGCTGCTACCCTGCGCGACCTCATTGACCGCCTGCCCGCCCGCCAGCGCGAGGCCGTGCGGCTGAAGTTCATCTCCGGCCTGGACTACAAAGAGATCAGCCAGGTGATGAAAACCAGCATCGGCAATGTCGGCTACCTCATCCACCACGGCGTGCAGAACCTGCGCACCAAATGGCAGCAACTCGAAGCCGAACCTCAGCGCGCCCCAGCTCTTTGCGCCTCCTAAAGCCAGGAACCCAAATCTTGGAATCCTGCAATCTTGTTAATCCTGTCGAAAAAACCTCCGCTAGCTAAACGGCCATGAAACCCGAAAACCTCACCGCCTGGGCACTGAACGAACTCAGCGCCGCAGAACAAGCGCGTATCGAAGCCGAGATCGGCCTGAATCCCGCAGCGCAACAGCAAGCTGCCACCACCAAGGACTTCTGCGACTTCCTCACCACCGAGCTGCGCGATGAAGCCCTGGCGCTGAGAGATGCGCAGCGTGAACGAATGCGGACTACGGAGGCTTTGTCCCCTGTCTCTGCAGCAGCCAGGACAGCGCCCATACTTCCAGGCAGGCAGTGGTGGCAGCAAAACACTTTGTACCATTTGGCCGCAGCAGCAGCCATTGCCATCCTCGGCGCTGCGAGCCTGCTCATTCATCACGAACAAAAGGAGGCAAAAGCCAAGCCACAGGTAGCCTTATATTCCTCCGAAAGCGTGCGTGTGGCGAACCCGACAAAAACGCCGCCTCCATTGAAGAAGTCTGCCGTCCCGACAGTAGCCGACCTCTCCGCCAACAAGAACGAGCAGCTCAGCGTCGCGCAAAAGTTTCTGTTAGTCGCGTCATCGCAGAGCGAGCTGGGCAACTACGACCAGGCCATGAGCGCCTATGAGGAGGTGCTGCGCCTGGATCCCTACAACAGCGCTGCGCGCCGGGGAATGGAAAAGGTGGAACAGAAAAGTGCGAATTACTTCGAATCCGCCCGAGATCATCAGCGGTCGCGAATGCTGAGCATGGTGAATGAGGCATGGAATAAAAGCGCCAGTGCTTCGACATCCTCAGCGCCAATTTCCATCCCAGCATCCACTCCAGCGGCACCCTCAGGCTCGGTCATCGGTTCGGGCGGCATTATCAAAGCCGGAAGTGGCACGCTGACTCTTGGCGGCACGAACACTTACACAGGCGGAACGGTCAGCGGAAAGACTGTGGCACATGCCCAGGATGGCGCCGGGTATCTGGGATTAACGGAATCAGAGCGGGAGAGGCTGAAACTGGCCCAAGAGCAGTTGGCGGCGGCAGCAGGCAAGAAGCTGGAGTACAGCGACTCCACCGAGTCCTACACCCTCATCACTGAAAACGCCCTCATCAGCGTCGCTGGCGAGCCGCTTTCCACCTTCTCCATTGATGTGGACACGGCCTCGTATGCGAACGTGCGTCGCTTCCTGAATCAAAACACCAAGCCGCCGAGCAATGCCGTCCGCATTGAGGAACTGATCAATTACTTCCCCACCGGCGAAGAAGGCCCGGAAGCGGGATCGAAGGAGCCGTTCGCGGTGAAGGTGGAGATGGCCGCCTGTCCCTGGCAGCCGCAGCATCGTCTGGCACGCGTGCATTTGAAGGGACGTGAGCTGGGCAATGAGCGGAAGGCCAGCAACCTCGTCTTCCTTGTGGATGTCTCCGGCTCGATGAATGAGCCTAACAAACTCCCGCTCGTGCAGCAGAGCCTGCGCATGTTGACGGAAAAGCTCGGCGAAGGCGACCGTGTGGCGATGGTGACCTACGCAGGTAGTACGGATGTTGTTTTGGCCTCCACGAATGGCGAGAAGAAGGCTGACATCATCGCGGCCATCGGGCGTTTACAGCCCGGCGGCAGCACGCATGGCAGCGCGGGTATCCGGCTGGCGTATGAGCAGGCGGTGGCGGGCTTTATCAAAGGCGGAGTCAACCGCGTCATCCTTTGCACGGATGGCGACTTCAATGTCGGCGTCACCAGCCCGCAGGAACTGGAGACGCTCATCACCGAGAAGGCGCGCAGCGGCGTCTTCCTCAGCGTGCTCGGCTACGGCACGGGCAATCTCAAGGACCGCACGATGGAAACTCTGGCGGACAAGGGCAACGGCAACTACGCCTACATAGACAGCCTCAGCGAAGCGCGAAAGGTGCTCATTGAGCAGATGGGCGGCACGCTCGTCACCATCGCCAAGGACGTGAAAGTGCAGGTCGAGTTCAATCCCGCGCTCGTCCGTCACTACCGCCTCATCGGTTATGAGAACCGCCTGCTGGCGAAGGAGGACTTTAATGACGACACCAAGGACGCGGGCGAGATCGGCGCGGGCCACAGCGTCACCGCGCTGTATGAGCTTGTCCCCGCGAACCTCCCGCCCGGTGTGGAGCCGCCCGTGCTGGTGGACAAGCTGAAGTACCAGCAGCAGCCCGTACAGCAGCTCGCCTCCCCCGCGCCGCCCCGGCCTGCGCCAGCCGCTCTTTCCAAAGAGGCCCTCACCGTAAAGCTGCGCTACAAGCAACCGGAGGGCACCACCAGCAAGCTGATCGAAGTGCCGCTGAATGACGACGCGCGCCGCATTGAGGACGCCAGCGCCGAGTTCCAGTTCACCGCCGCTGTCGCCGGGTTCGGCCTGCTGCTGCGGGAGTCCAGCTACGCAGGCCAGCTCACCTGGGAGCAGGTGCGTCAGCTTGCCCTCAGGGGCAAAGGCACCGACACGCTGGGTTATCGCGGCGAGTTTCTCCAGCTCATCGAAAAGGCGCGCGGCGTGGCGCGGTGAAGGGGCGGTAGCGTGGCGATGTCTTGACTCGCCTTGCCTTTGCAGCAAACCTCCGCCCCCATGTCCGACCCTGCCGCCGCCACTGCCTCCCTGGATTTCATCCGCGAAATGATCGCCGCCGATGTTGCGGCGCAGCGCAATGACGGCTGGGTCATCACGCGCTTCCCGCCGGAGCCGAACGGCTACCTGCACATCGGCCACGCAAAGAGCATCTGCCTGAACTTCGGCCTTGCGCAAGAGAACGCCCCGAAGGCGCGCTGCCATCTGCGCTTTGACGACACGAACCCGACCAAGGAGGAGGTGGAGTATGTGGACAGCATCCAGGAGGACATCCGCTGGCTGGGCTTTGACTGGGGGGAGCACCTTTACTTTGCCAGCGACTACTTTGAAAAGCTCTACGGCTTTGCGGTTCAGCTCATCGAGAAAAGTCTGGCCTATGTGGATGACCAGACGCCGGAGCAGATGCGCGCCACACGCGGTACGCTGACCGCGCCGGGCACGCCGAGTCCGTTCCGCGACCGCACGGTGGCGGAGAATTTGGAGCTTTTCGCGCGGATGCGCGCCGGGGAGTTCAAGGAAGGGGAAAGGGTGCTGCGGGCGAAGATAGACATGGCGTCGCCCAACATGAACATGCGCGATCCGGCGATCTACCGCATCCTGCACGCGCATCATCACCGCACGGGGGACGCGTGGTGTATTTACCCGATGTATGATTACGCGCACCCGCTGTCCGATGCGCTGGAGGCGATCACGCACAGCCTATGCACGCTGGAGTTTGAGCATCATCGTCCGCTCTATGAGTGGCTGGTCGCGAATGTGGACGGCCTGCCAGGGCAGCCGTATCAGCGGGAGTTCGCCCGGCTGAATGTGACCTATACGGTGATGAGCAAGCGCAAGCTGCTGAAGCTGGTGAAGGAGAAACTGGTCAGCGGCTGGGATGACCCACGAATGCCGACGATCAGCGGGCTGCGCCGCCGGGGCATCACGCCTGCGGGCATTCGCAGCTTTTGCCACACCATTGGTTTGACGAAATACCCTTCGCTGTCCGAACTGGCGCTGCTGGAGCACTGTGTGCGCGAGGACCTGAACAAGCACGCCCAGCGCGTCTATGGCGTGCTGCGCCCGATCAAGGTGGTGATCACGAACTACCCCGTCGGCCAGGTGGAGGAGGTGGAGCTGGTGAACAACCCGGAGAACCCCGCCGATGGCACGCGCAAGGTGCCGCTGAGCGGCGAACTGTTCATTGATGCGGATGACTTCATGGAGACGCCGGTGGCCGGATTCCACCGTCTGATGCCTGGCGGCGAGGTGCGGTTGAAGTATGCCTTCTGCATCACTTGCCAGGAGGTCATCAAGGACGCGGCGGGAAACATCGTGGAGCTGCGTTGCAGCTATGATGACGCCACGCGGCACGGTGCGAAGCCGGTGGGCCGCCCGAAGGTGAAGGGCACGATCCACTGGGTCAGCGCGGCGCAAGCGCTGGATGTGGAGGTGCGTTTGTATGATCGTTTGTTCACCGTGGAGCAGCCCGATGAGGCGGCGGGGGAGGACGGGGACTTCACGCAGTTTTTAAATCCGCAGTCGCTGGAGGTGGTGACGGCGAAGCTGGAGCCTTCTGTGGCGCAGGCAAAACCTGGGACGCACTATCAGTTTGAGCGTGTGGGTTACTTCTACACCGACCCAAAAGACAGCGAGCCAGGGAAGCCGGTGTTTAACCGCACGGTGGCGCTGAAGGACGGCTTCACGAAGGGGAAGCAGGATTGACGACCAGGACGGTTGATGGCACTAGCGCGCAACTTTTCCACCTTATGCCCCCCTCCAGCCAGGATGCCGTGCTCGCATGGCTTAAAGACAAGGTTTTCTCCTCCGTGCTGGACATGCCCTCCGGCAATGGCTGGCTACCGCGCGGCCTAGCGAAGTCCCACCCTGATCTGGTGTGCGATGGTGTGGACCTTTATGAGGAGGCGGCAGCGGGCTACCGGCGCATCTGGCGGTATGATCTGAACCACGGTTTGCCGGACGGTTGCGGCCCGTATGATCTGGTGGCCTGCTGCGAGGGGATCGAGCACGTGGGCAATCCGCTGCTGCTTTTCCAGGCGATGCGCCGAGTCGTGACGCCACAAGGCTGGATCGTGGTCACGACGCCGAATGTCTGGTACCCGCAGGCGCGTCTGCAATACTTGGCGCGCGGCTTTTTCCCCTCCTTCCCCTGTCTGGTGGGGAAGATTGTGCCTGGCAGCCACATGCACATAATGCCGTGGAGTTGGCCACAACTGCACCTCTATCTAACGCTGGCGGGCTTTGGCGAAATCCAGATTGTGCCAGAGCCGCTGTCCGCCGCGAAGCATCTGCACGAGAAGCTCCTGGCTCTGCCAGCGCGGATGTATGCTCAGCGGCGCGCACAGAAGGCGAAGACGGAGGAGGAGCGCGCTTTTTGGACCACAGCGGCCTCGGAAGCAGCGCTGCTGGGGCGGCACTTGATCGTGACGGCGCGCCCGGTTTGAATCCCGCGATTGACGAGGACGGGGCCAAGCGTTCATGCTCCGCGCCATGACCTCACGTCGTTCCTTTCTCTCCTCTGCCTCCGCCGCCTCGATCTCCTTTTCCACCCTGCCGGTCTTTGGGCAGCAGGGGAAAAAATTCCGCACGGCGCTGATCGGCTCAGGCTGGTGGGGGATGAACCTGCTGCGGGAGGCGATGGCCTCTGGCCGCACCAAGGTCGTGGCGCTCTGCGATGTGGATGAGAATGTGCTCGCAAACAGCATTGAGGACGTGAAGTCCGAAGCCGACGACCAGCCGAAGGGCTACAAGGACTACCGAGAGTTACTGGCGGAGGCGAAGCCGGAGATCGTCATCATCGCGACGCCGGACCACTGGCACGCCCTGCAGACCATCGCCTGCTGCAAGGCGGGCTGCCATGTGCTGGTGGAGAAGCCGACGGGCCACACGGTAAATGAGAGCCGGGCGATGGTGCGTGCGGCGAAGGACGCAGGCGTGGTGGTGCAGGTGGGGCTGCACCGGCGCATCGGCCCGCATCATGTGGCGGCGATGGATTTCCTGAAGTCCGGCAAGGTGGGCAAAGTCGGCATGGTGCGGCTTTTCGCCGACAGCAAAGGCGGCCCAGAGGCACCGAAGCCGAACAGTAAGACGCCGCAAGGCATGGACTGGGAAATGTGGTGCGGACCTGCCCCGGTGCGCCCCTTCAACACCAAAATGCACCCCGGCGGTTGGCGGAACTTCCTGGATTACGCAAACGGCACGATGGGTGACTGGGGCGTCCACTGGCTGGACCAGGTGCTGTGGTGGAGCGGGGAAAAAGGGCCGAAGCGCGTCTTCTGCACCGGCGGGCGGCCTATCGCGGGCGCAGCGGTTTTGAATGAGAAAGAGCAGACGACGGACGCGCCGGACCATCAGGTAGCGACCTTTGAGTTCGAGCAGTTCACAGCGGTGTGGGAGCACCGGAAGTTCGCGGAGAACAACAACGAGAAGCACAAGATCGGTGCCTACTTTTATGGTGAGAGAGGCGTGCTGCACATCGGCTGGCGGGACGGGTGGACATTTTACCCGGTGGACTCGAAAGCGCAGCAGGTGCATGGCGACCATCAGCTCCAGGAGCCAGACGGGCACAACATCGCGCTGCTGTGGGCGGACTTTGTGGAAGCGATCGAGAAGGGGCGAAAGCCCGTGGCAGACATCGCGAGCGCGCACCGGTCAAGCTGTCTGCCCATGCTGGGGATGCTGTCCTGGAAGGCGGGCCGCAGCATCCAATGGGATGCGGATAAGGAGGAGATCATCGGCGACCCGGAGGCCAGCAAGCTGCTGAGCCGCGCCTACCGCGCGCCGTGGGAGTACCCGACGGTGTGAGGGAAGGGATGCCTTATTCGGCGTTCGGCCTCTGGCCGATGGTCACTGTCAGCTCAATGAGCTTCCCCTGGCGGACGACGGCTAGCTTTGCTGTGGTGCCAGGGGGCAAGGCGCGGATCATGCTCAGCAGCTCGTTCGGGGTGCTGAAGGAGAGGCCGTTGAGCGTGGTGATGACATCGCCTGGGGCCAGGCCGCCGAGCGCGGCGGGGGAGCGCTCATCCAGATTCGTGATGTAGGCACCCAGACGGGCAGTGCGCAGGCGGGCGTCCACGGCCACAGGTTCCGTGAGCATCTCTAGCCCCAGGTAGCCGGTGCCCGGCTTGGCCTGGGAGCGGATGGCCTCGACGACGGTCCTGGCAGCGTTCGCGGGGACGGCGAGGCCGATGCCCTGCCAAGCGCGGACGTTCTGGTCGCCGCGATAAATGGCAACGTTGATGCCGATTATCTCGCCACGGATATTCACGAGCGGGCCGCCGGAGTTGCCGGGGTTGATGACGGTGTCTGTCTGCAGGTAGTCCATCTGGCCATCGCTGATGTGGCGGTCGCGGGCGCTGATGATGCCCTGAGTGACGGTGCCGCTGAGGCCGAAGGGATTGCCGACAGCGAAGACGAGCTGGCCGACCTTGGCCTGGTCAGAGTCGGCAAAGGTGAGGGCGGAGAAGTCCTTGCGCGGGCTGTCAATCTTGAGCAGAGCGATGTCGCGCTCCTGGCTGGCACCGAGGATGCGTGCGGGGTAGGTCTTGTTGTCGTTGGTGGTGACGACGACCTCATTCACATCGGCGATGACGTGGTAATTGGTAATGACATGGCCTTCTGCGGAGATGATAGCACCGGAGCCGAGGCCGGGGATGACCTGCGGGCGGCCGCGCACGAGGCCGAAGAAGGGATGCCAGGCTGTCTGCCCGGCGCTGACGGTCTTGGTGGTGACGCTGACGACGCTGGGCAGAACGGCGGCGGAGAGACGGGAGAACTCGTCATTCATCGCCGAGAGGATTTTCACGTCATTGAGGTCCAGCTTTGGCTCTGCCGCCGGGGTAAATTTCTCGACCTGGGGTGGCTCGCCGCGCAGCAGGTTCATCAGCCCGTAGCCCTCCCGTCCTCCCCGCCAGAGGTAGAAGAAAAGGGAGGCCACGATAAAGACAGTGATGGCAAAGAGGAGTCGGCGCAGTGTTTCCATGCAGGATGCTACGATTGCCCGCCGCCGCACAGATGGCAAGGCGCGCGCTCGCTTTATGGCTCCGGCAGCTTCGCGGTCTTGTCTATCTTCTCGCCCTCCCACACTGCCTCGCCGGTGGCGGGGTCATAGGTCAGTATGCGGCTCCTGCTGCCGGGAACGGGGGCTTTGTCCACCTTCGGCAGCCATTTGGCCAGCCCGGCCTTGGTGGTGGAGTGCCTGGGGTCGGCGGCGAGGTTGGTCCACTCGTTGGGGTCGGCCTTCTCGTCGTAAAGCTCCTCGCTGCCGTCGGCATAGCGGATGTAGCGCCAGTCTTCGGTGCGGATGGTGTGGTTGCCCTGGTTGTGCGTGGTGATGGCGGGCCACTCGCGCGGCGCGGCGGCATCCTTGAGCTGGGGCACGAGGCTGTGGCCGTCCAGATCGTTACGCGCGGGCATCCCGGCGAGCTCCAACAGGGTGGGGAAGATGTCCAGTAGCTCGGCCGGGCGCTTGCAGACAGCACCTTTGGTTACGCCAGGACCAGCGAAGATGAGCGGCACGCGCGTGCTCTCGTTCCACAGCGTGTTCTTGCCGGTGATGAGCTTTTCCCCGAGATGCCAGCCGTGGTCGCTCCACAGGACAATGAGCGTGTCCGCCGCGCGGCCAGTTTTGTCCAGCTCTGCGACCACCCTGCCGACCTGCGTATCCATGAAACTGATGCTGGCCAGGTAGGCGCGCACCAGCGGACGCCATTCGTTCGCTGCGCGTAGCGTGCTCAGGCGCGGCTCCGGCAGCCGCCAGTGCAGGAAGTCGGCGAACTGCGGCAGATCGGCCCGGTCATCGTCCCGCACCGGAGGCATCTCCAGCCCGGCGTCAGGATACAGGTCAAACCACGCCTGCGGGGCAAAGCACGGCACATGCGGCAGGCGGAACCCGGCGGCGATGAAGAAGGGCTTGTCGGCTGGCGCGCGCTGCAGCGCGGCGATGGCCGATGCGGCGATCTTCCAGTCCGCCGTGTCTTCCTCCCTCTCTGGAAACGCGCCCCAGTCCATCGCAGGATGCCGCCCCCGACCGGGCAGTTTGGCGAAGGTCTCCTTTGGCTTCTGCATCTGGCCGCGCTCGCCCCATTCGTTGAACTCCGCCTTCTGCTCGCCGCCGCGCATGGAGCCGTCGTGGTAAATTTTGCCGCTGTTGAAGGTGAAGTAGCCCGCGCTCGTAAAGGTCTGCGGCAGGGTGACGTGCTGCTTTGTCTGCTCCACCTCGCGGATGCCCGGTGCCAACCCGTAGATGCCAGTGCTGCTGGGCCGCAGCCCCGTCAGCAGGCTGGAGCGCGAGGGATTGCACAACGGCGCCTGGCAGTGCGCGTTGATGAAAAGCGTGCCGCGTCTGGCCAGGGAGTCTATGTTCGGCGTCCTCACCTGCGGATGCCCGCCCAAGCAGCCGATCCAGTCATTCTGGTCATCTATGGCGATGAACAGCACATTCGGTTTCCCCGCCGCAGGGAGGGATGCGGCGAGCAGTAGGCAAAGGGTGAGTGATTTCATGGAAGCCCTCAAACGCAGATCGAGACGGGAACTGACGCCCAAATCTCGACCTTCTAGCCAGTCCTGGATTGCCTCACCAAAAAATGTTCTTGCGTCTTTTTGAGCTTACGAGTGTAATCCGTCACTTACATCTGTAATTCATAAAAATGCCCCATCCCACCAAAACTCCGCCTGCGCCCAAAATATCTGATGCCGAATGGACCGTCATGAAGGTTCTGTGGGACAAAGGAGCCAGCACCGTCGCCGAGGTCGTGAAGGCGCTGGAAGGCCGCCTCCACTGGAAGCCGCGCACCGTGCAGACGCTCATCCGCCGCCTCGCTGAAAAAGGTGCGCTTGCTGTCGAAACCATCGGGCGGGAGTTTCGCTACTCACCCGCAGTGGACCAGCAGCACTGCCAGCGGGACGAGAGCCGCAGCTTCCTCGCACGGGTGTTCGATGGTCGCCTCACCCCCTTCGTCGCCGGACTCGTCGAGCGGGAAGAAGTCTCGAAAGACGATCTCACTGCCCTTCGTCAGATGCTCGCCGAGGCTGAGAAGAAACTCAAAAAGTAATCCACCACGCCCATGAACGCTGACGCCCTCCTCCACTGGCTCCTGCGCACCTCCATTGAGGCCAGCGTGCTCATTCTCGTTGTGCTCGGCCTGCGCCTGATGCTCGGCACGCGGCTCAGTCCCGCCTGGCGCATCGGTTTGTGGATGCTCGTCGGCATGAAACTCATGCTGCCCGCCTTCATCCCCGCTGGTTTTGGCCTGGGCGCTTTGATGAATCAAGAAACCACCGCCGTGAGTGACGTCATCCAGGCATCTTCACCGCCCGCGCAGACTTCCATCCTCAAGCTGAGCACCGTCTCACTTCCAGAAGGCCCTCCCCAGACCTCATGGTCCTTTTCGCCGCAGATCTTGCTGCTCGGGGGCTGGCTCCTCGGTGCCGCCGTCACCCTCTTGATTGCCTTTCGTCGCCAAAGCCGCTTCGAGACACTCCTTCGTCTTTACCGCCCTGCCACATCGCCTCACCTCTTGTCCCTTGTTACCCGACTGTCATCCCGCGCAGGCATCCGCCAGTCCGTCAGCATCGTTCTCATGCCCGCAGGCACGACTCCGGCCATGGTCGGCGTCCTTCGGCCAAAGCTGCTGTTGCCGGAGGATTGGGAGTCCCGTTTCGACGATCGCAGCCTGCGCCATGTCGTGCTGCATGAACTGCTGCATGTGAAGCAGCGTGATCTGCTCTGGAACTGGGCCGCCATCGCCGTGCAGGCGTTGCATTGGTTCAATCCGCTCGTGTGGTTCGTCGTGTCGCGCTTCCAGGCCGACCGTGAGCTGCGATGCGATGCCGGAGCACTCGCGCTGCTCTCGCCCGCCGAGCGTCTGGACTACGGGCACACGCTCCTCCGCATTCAGGAGACCTTTTTCGCACCACCGGCCATTGCAGGGTTGGCTCCATGCGTGCGCAACCACCCCACCCTGCGCCAACGCATCCTCATGATCACACACCCAACCACCCGCCAGCCCTGGCTCCACGCGCTGCTCGTCCTCACGCTCAGCGTCCTCGTTTGTTATTCCTTCACCACCGCCCGTGCGCAGGAAAAAGAAGTCCCCGCCAAAGTCCGTGGCGGCGAAACCATCAAGAAACCCGGCGCATCCGACCCGTCCGAAAAGTCCGACTCGCCCGACAAAAAGCCCGCCATGAAAGATGGTGAACGCGAGGGCAGCAAAACCTCCGCTGAACGTGAAGGCGGCACCAAGAAACCCGGCATGCGCGACGGCGAAGGGGGAGTCAAAAAGCCCGGCACCGGTGACGGCGAAGGCACCAAGAAGCCCGGTGCCCGCGATGGCGAAGGCGGCAAACCTTCCGCCGAACGCGAAGGTGGCACCAAGAAGCCCGGCATGAAAGACGGCGAGAAACCCAGGACTGGTGAGCGTGACGGCGAGAAGCCCCGCACCGGCGAGCGTGATGGCGAAAAGCCCCGCACGAGTTCACGCGACGGCGAAGGCAGCACCAAGATGCGCAAAGGCGAAGGCGACTCCGCCTCCGTGAAAAGCAGCGAGGTCATCACCATGCACGTCACCGCCAACGGCGACAGCGTCCTCATCAACGGCGAAAAGCAGTCCACAAGCGGCCTCCGCGGTCACCTCAGCACCTTCCTCCCCGACCACCCCGGTGCCAAAGTCATCGTCTCCGGCGATCCCGACACCCCGCTCAAATCCCTCCACGAAATCGTCGATGCCGTCCGCGACAACGGGAATAAGAACGTCGGGATCAAGGCGGAGTAGATTACTGACTCCCCATGCGCAGGCTCATCAATGCCGAGATTTGGCGTGATGGCGGGTCACTTTCCGCCGTCGTTGAAGCCGACGGCGGACGTTTAGAGGCTTTCTGGCTCCAGGTGGCGTGGTCTAAAGACCTGAAGGATAGGTGGCATGAAAATCTCTATGTTTCAGACGGCAGTGATCCTCTTCAGAAGACCCGCCAAGTCGAGATCCGTTCCGAGCAAGAGGATGAGTTGATGCGGATGTTAATAGTTACCGATGTCACAAACTCCGATGCTGAACAGAGGAGAGTGTTTGCTGAGCTGGTTCAAGTTCTCCGAGCGCGGCACCGTCCTAAAGCCGACTGGGTTCAAGCACCGCAGTCGGCAGATTTGATGGTCCTCAAACGGTTCAATGGTGATGAACTATATCCCATAGCCAGAGCCGAATGGAATCTCTATGAGGACAGCGAATATGGTCTTTGTAATCTGTGGATCAGCATCGATGCCGATTTCGCCGTTAGTCAGCAGGAGGATACAGTCATACTGAATGGGCAGCCAAAGTGGGAGGTTAACTGGATTGCTGATCGCATGGCCATTTCGGAGTTGATCCCTGGTTTTCGGCGCGAAATCCCAAACGGCTATGTCGAGAGACGGGAGGTCACCCGTCACACCAACTTCTACTACACAAGTCACGAGGATACAGATGACAACATCATCGAAATCGTCGCCGTCGATGGTGACCGCCTCAAAATTCGTCTTCAGGGAACCACTATTGATGTGAACCACTACGACGACTCGAAGCCACGAACAAAGATCGCTGTCGAAACTTGGTTCACGCATCATCCAGAAGGAAGAAAGACCATTGCGTAGCTTCAGCACGAAAAAACAACCATCTCGCTCTCAATGCCCCCTCCCTTATTAAGCCTTCGTCATTCCTTCATCATTCTGATTTCGTCATTCGTCATTCCGCCGCTCGCGGAAGCCGCGACACCCGCCGAAGTCTCCGCAGCGGCGATCAAGGCCGTCTCTTTTTACCACACCAAAGCGGCGGCCCACGGCGGTTATGTTTACCGTTACAGCGCTGACTTCACGCTGCGCGAGGCGGAGGGCATTCCGGGCCCGGACACGATCTGGATTCAGCCGCCGGGCACGCCTGCAGTCGCGATGGCGATGCTGGATGCTTATGAGGCCACGAAGGATGAAAAGTGCCTTGCAGCCGCCGTGGAGGCCGCGCGTTGTGTTTCGCGCACGCAACTCGCTTCGGGCGGTTGGGACTACTCGGGCCACTTCGATGCCAAAGGTCGTGAATCGAAGCTCTACCGTCGCGACGCGGACGGAAAGCTAACTCCGCGAACGCAAACCGCCACGCGCGAGGCCGGCTGGCACAACTGGAAGCGCCAGGAAAAAAACAACTACTCCACCTACGACGATGATGTCTCCCAGGCCGCCACTCGACTGCTTGTGCGTGTGGATCACGCGCTCGGCGGCAAGGACGCCGAGATCAAAGAAGCCGCCGACTTCGCACTGCACACGATCATCATGACGCAGTATCCGGCGGGCGGTTGGAGCGCGAATTTCGACGACGCCCCCTCCTCGCCACCGCCTGCGGACAAGTATCCGATCAAACCCGGCAACTACCCCGCCGACTGGCCGCGCAAATGGCCGAAGGATTTCTCCGGCTGCTATGTGCTCAATGACAACACGCACGCCACGCTCATGAGCACGCTGCAGCTCGCTTGGGAGCTTCGTGGCGATCCAAAATACCTCGATGCGGCCAAACGCGGCGGCGATTTCCTCCTCACCGCGCAGATGCCCGACCCGCAGCCCGCCTGGGGCCAGCAATACAACGCTGAGATGCAGCCCGTGTGGAGCCGCCAGTTCGAGCCCACCGCCATCAGCGGTCGCGAAAGCCAGGCAGCCATGTGGGCGCTGCTGAAGCTCACCGCCGCCACTGGCGACAAAAAATACCTCCCACCCGTCGCCAAAGCCATCACCTACCTGCGCACCGTGCTGCTGCCTGGCAACCAGCTCGCCCGCTTCTACGAACTCAATACCAACAAGCCCCTCTACTTCGAGCGCGGCCCCGGCGGCAAGGGCTTCGAGCTGACCTACTCCGACAAAAAAGCCTCCTCCAACTACGGCTGGGTCTGGGACAGCGAACTCGATGCCCTCCAAGCCGCAGGCAGCCAGATCGCCCGAGGTGAAAAAGTCACCTTCCCCCGCACCGAAAAAGAACGCTGGGCCTCCCCTCCCACCGACGCGGACATCGCCACCATTCTCAAAGAACAAGCCCCCAACGGCTCCTGGCCCGTCACCGACGACGAACGCGGCATCATGCGCGATGCGAACGGCAAAAAGCAAAAGCCCGCCGATGGTGTGATCTACAGCCTCGACTTCATTGAGAATGTGAAAGCGCTGAGCGCGTGGCTGAAAGCGCAAACCAGCCGATGACAATCCCAGTTCAATCCATTAATCTCATGCTATGAAATACACTGCCGTGCTCGAACCTGAAGAAGAAGGAGGCTATTCAGCCATCTGTCCTGAACTCGACGTCGCCAGCCAGGGCGAGAGCGAGGACGAGGCCGTCGCGAACCTTCGTGAAGCCGTTGAACTTCTCCTGGAGACCGCTCCACGCTCTGAAATTCAGCGTCGTTACCGCCCCGGCGTGAAGGTGCGCAGCCTGGAGGTAGCGTATGCCTAAACTCGGAGTCTTCTCTGGCAAAGAAGTCTGCCAGCTTTTGGCCGGAGCCGGTTTTGCCCACGTCCGCACCAAAGGCAGCCACGCCATGATGCAGATCACCGATGCCGAAGGCCACGTCCGCACGGTCCCCGTCCCACTTCACGATCCCGTCAAAAAAGGCACGCTCAAATCCATCATCCGCCAGAGCGGCCTTGATCAGGCGCTGTTCATGAAGTGAAAATCACGGCCGCGAGAACCAATCAGATGGCACTATGCGCACGCAATTCATCATTCCCGAGCCGGAGGCTCGAAAGACATTAGCCGGTGGTGAAACGAGCGCCGCGAGTGGGAACCACCGGACCACGTCGCAACACCCAGGTTCCTCCTTCACCGCGTCCTGGAAGGACGCGAGAAGCCATCGCAAACCCAGCGCATCCGAGATGGTCGAATCGCCCCCTTCTCGCGCCCTTCCAGGGCGCTCCCTTGGTTCGGGAATCGTCTCTCGTTCTCGATCCGGTGGTTCTCGCTCGCCAAGCCTCGCTTCACCACCGGCTAATCTCTCGCGAGCCTCCGGCTCGACTAACGCTAGCAAACTCCTTGGCGAATAACCTGTATGGGCAGCTCCTACACTTCTTTCAAAGATCACGGCTTTTGGAGTCGCGACGGCCTGCTTGAATTGTGGCTGAAGCTTCTGGCGCACAACCTGCCAAAAGACTCAGCAGGAAGTGAATGGCTAAAGCTACTCCGTGAAGAGTGGCTGTTGCAGTCATCAGGCATATTCAACGGTTTCGTCTCTGCACAAATGAATGAGCTGCTGGATAAGGATGAGAAGGTAAGGGTCGTCATCAGCGTGGCGGATCAAGTGATCGGAACCGTCAGAGCATGGGGGCCGACCTTGTCAGTGCAGGCTCTTGAAAAGCTGGGGATAGAAGACATCTGTGATGGTGACTTCCCCATAGCATTTCTGGAAGAAATTCATGAGACGTTTTCAAAGCTGCTCCGAGGTGAGTTGGCTTGGGATCGTTCGACGAGTCCGATGCTTCCAGTCAGTTTAAAAATCCGGTCATGAACATTCATCTCCGCGTTCTCCCCCTCTCTGCGGTGCTCCTCATCGGCTTCTCATCCCAAGCCGCCGAGAAATACGAAAACCCCACGCCCTGGTCCTACCAGCGCATCTTCCGACATCCGATTCCGACCACGAAAGACGCCGCATGGCCCAAAGACGACCTCGACCGCTTCATCATCGCTCGTCTCGAAAAGGAAAACCTTCGCCCCATCGGCGATGCGCCTCGCGCCATCCTCATCCGTCGTGCGTCCTTCGATCTGCGCGGACTTCCGCCTTCTCAAACCGAGATAGACGCCTTCCTGCGCGATCCTTCGCCCGATGACATCGCCTTTGCGAAGGTCGTGGATGCCTTCCTCCAATCCGAGCGCTTCGGCGAGCGCTGGGCGCGGCATTGGCTCGATGTCGTGCGTTATGCGGACAGCGTCGGCCGCGTGTGGAATGCGCCGTTCCTGTATGCCGCGCGTTATCGCGATTGGGTGATTGATTCGCTCAACGCCGACAAGCCCTACAACCGCTTCGTCGCCGAGCAGATCGCCGGAGATCTGATTCCTGCGAAGACCGTGCTTCAGCGCCGCGATCAGATCGTCGGCACCGGCATGTTGGCGCTCGGCAGCATGAACGTGCAGGAGGGCAGCTACGAGCAGTACATCCTCGATCAGGTCGATGACCAGATCGACGTCGTCTCCCGCGCCTTCCTCGGCATCACCATCGCCTGCGCGCGCTGTCACGATCACAAAACAGAGCCCGTCAGCCAGAAGGACTACTATGCGCTCGCCGGCATCTTTTACAGCAGCCGCACGCTCAGCGGCACGCCGAACCGCAACGAAGGCGTCGCGGGTGGTTACGTCAGCCCCGAGGCACTCGTGGATCTGCCCACCACACTTGATGAACCCGTCGGCCCGCCCACCAAACTGCCTGCCGGCCTCCACTCGATGGATGACCTTCGCGAACTCGGCAATCCGAAGGAAACCATCCGCTACGACCACGACCCGCACTTCTGCATGGGCGTCATCGAAGGCGAAATCAAAGACTGCGAACTCGCCGTCGGCGGCGATCCCTTTGATCGCGAAGCCGCGCCGGATCGTGGCCAAATGAAAATGCCCGCTCTGCCGCCGATGCCCGTCATTCCGCCAAAATCATCGGGCCGCATGGAACTCGCGCAATGGATGACGCAGCCCACGCACCCGCTCACCTCCCGCGTCATGGTGAACCGACTCTGGCAGCATCTTTTCGGCGAAGGCCTCGTGCGCACGCCCGATGACTTCGGCATCACCGGCGCCGATCCCACGCATCCCGAGCTGCTCGACCACCTGGCCATCCGTTTCGTCGAAGGCGGCTGGAGCGTGAAGAAAATGATCCGCGTGATGATGCTCAGCCGCACCTATCGACTCGCCACCACCGGCAATCCCGAGCATCCCGACGCCGGCAACAAGCTCCGCTGGCGACAGAACCCCAAGCGCCTCGAACTCGAACCCCTGCGCGACACGCTCCTGCAACTCGCCGGAAAACTCACCTTCGACCGCCCCGAAGGCATCCAAGTCGCCGGAACCGGCGGCAAAGGCCGCCACGGCATCACTCGTGGCCTGCTCAGCGTCGAAGACCCGTATCGCACCATCTTCCTCCCCGTCGTCCGCGACAACATCCCCGAACTCTTCAGCACCTTCGACTTCCCCGGCCCCACCCAAATCAAAGGCCAGCGCGATGTCACCACAGTCGCCCCGCAGGCCCTCTTTTTCATGAACAACCCGCTCGTCGAAGAACTCGCGGCTGAGATCGCCGACAAAGCCGGGAAGGACGTGAAGACCGTTTACCGCCTAGTCTTGGGTCGTGAGCCATCCATCGAGGAAAGTGGTGACGCTGCCGAACTCGACCTCCAAACGCTCGTGCAGGCACTTTTGGGCACGGCGGAGTTCAGATATGTTTTCTAGAGCGAGCCTCTTGCAAAACCCTGAATTCATCCAGATTTGCGATGGATGGTTGACATGAGAAAAGCAGCCTCATGCGCTAAGTTGAAGTGCGACCGACAACTCAACGATGAAACTGCTTTCCCACATTTACCTTGGCATCCAACGGATGCTCTTGCCAGCACTCAATGAAGAAATGGGGGAGTTGTCGGCCAAAGAGAAACGTTTTGTCGCCATCTGCGAGGTCGCTCGTTTGGAGGCATTCATGGAACCTTG
>Ga0247834_1004361_pt1 | contig 18003 bp, 10 predicted proteins | sample LaCruzMarch2015__8_FD_187118 | JGI IMG/M metagenome (GOLD analysis project Ga0247834, IMG submission 187118) | Freshwater microbial communities from meromictic Lake La Cruz, Castile-La Mancha, Spain - LaCruzMarch2015_12m | ecosystem: Environmental > Aquatic > Freshwater > Lake | place: Spain...
GCACCCAACCGCGATCCCTGGGGCAGACAAATTGCGGCTGATGAGCGAATCGGCTCGAGGCGAAGGTGGGCGAGTTTGGGTGCCCCGAAAGGCGAACGATTCTCGGTATCCGAAAGAGATCCCCGAGCCAGAACGGTATTATTTCCTCGAAGAACGGTTTCCCAAATACGGTAATTTGGTTCCTCGAGATATCGCCACTAGGGAAATCTTCAATATTTGCGTGAATGAAGGTTTATCGGTCGATCCAAGCCGTATGTCGGTTTACCTAGATTTGACGCATATTTCCCGGGCTGAACTAGATCGTAAGCTCGGCGGGATCCTAGAGATTTACGAAAAGTTTCAAGGTGTCGATCCTCGGGAAGAGCCGATGAAGATTTTCCCTGCGGTTCACTACAGTATGGGTGGACTATGGGTGGATTACGAAGCCAATGCAGATGGTGGACTATTGCCAGGTTCCCCCAAGAACCAATCCACCAACGTGCCTGGCTTGTATGCTCTGGGTGAATGCGATTACCAGTACCATGGTGCAAATCGACTGGGTGCGAATTCACTGCTTAGCTGTATTTTCAGTGGCCTTTTTGTCGCGCCAGGCATCGTAAACTGGATGAAGAATCATAAAGCAGCCTCCGATCTGCCGAAGAGCCTCTTTGAAAAGGCCCTAGCGGTCCACCAGGGACGGCATAAAAAGCTTCTCGCGAACAATGCCGGAGACGAAAATCCATACTTGCTCCACCAAGAACTTGGGGACGTCATGACTCGTGTAGCTACCGTTGTTCGAGACAACGTGCAGCTTACCGAAGCTTACAGAAAGGTTTGTGAATTGAGCGATCGAGCTTCGCGATGTGCGCTGTCGGATACGGGGAGCTGGACGAACCAAAACGTTATCTTCACCAAAGCAGTCCAAGACATGTTCCCGTCGGCCATGTGTATTTTGAAGGGTGCGTTGCATCGCGACGAAAGCCGCGGAGCTCATTACAAACCTGCATTTTCGATGCCAAGTCTTTCTGCTACCGATCCTGTGGAAAAGCGAAAAGAAGCAGAGGCATGGTGTGACTCGTTCGTCGAAAACAACAAGAAGTTTTTAAAGTCGTCCATTTGCGCCTGGAATGGATCTGAACCTGATCTGTCCTACGAGGACGTAGACACTCGGCTTCTCCCACCACGCCCCCGGTTGTACGGCTTGGTTGGGGCGGAGGAGATCGAAAAGGTTTGGAAAGAACGATCTAACCCAAAGACCCAAAAGGCAGAAGTCAAAGAAAAGCAATTCGCTGGAGCTTAGCTCCAAGCGAGAATCCAATCTTGACACAGGACAACCTTCCTTCACAACATCATCCAACCCTATTAACTAACCAATCATGATTGCACCTGGTAACGAAGTCGCAGCAGCGAAACGACGTCCATCGAAAATCAACGTTCGAGTTCTTCGTCAGGATGGACCCGGCTTGCCCGCCTACTGGGAACGCCATCAGGTCGATTACGAACCCGACATGAACGTAATTAGTGTTTTGCAGAGGATCGCTGCCCAGGCCAAAACGAGCGAAGGCAAGAAGGTAGCCCCGGTCGGCTGGGATTGCGGTTGCTTGGAGGAAGTCTGTGGCTCTTGCACCATGGTTATCAACGGACGAGTTCGACAAAGTTGTAGCGCTCTTGTAGACCGCTTGCTGGAAGATGAGCCCGCTGAGATCGAACTTCGGCCTATGACCAAGTTCCCGGTCTTGCGTGATTTGCAAGTCGATCGCGCTCGATTGTTCCGATCGCTAGAACGAGTGAAAGCGTGGGTTCCGGTCGATGGTTATTACGACATGGGTGCCGGGCCAAGGATTTCCAGAGAAGAACAAGAACAAAATTACCCGCTCAGCCAATGCATGAGCTGTGGCTGTTGCTTGGAGGCCTGCCCACAATTCAATAAGATCGAAATTCAACGCGAGCCTGGCGAAACGGATGCAGAGTACACCGCCAGGAAGAATGCGTCGTACGATCAAGAGTTTGTTGGGGCGCACGCGATTTCGCAAGCCATGCTATTCAACGCACATCCCGTTGGAAAGAACATGGCGAGCGAACGACTCGATGCATTGACCTCCCCCGGTGGGATTCAGGCTTGTGGCAATGCTCAAAACTGCGTCGCCGTTTGCCCGAAAGAGATTCCTTTAACGACCTCGATTGCTCGGGCGGGTCGCGCAGCCACTATCTACTCGATCAAGAAAATCTTCGACCGGTAAACACCACGACACACCGCGATAGTCATTGATGTACATTCGCGGGGGTGCAGCGTATCGGAAGTCTGAGAGATTTCTATTCCAGCAATGTTCTTGAATCAAGCGACCCGGTTTGCTTGAAAGGGCTGGAATGTAGGAGTCCCCGATGCATCGTTTTGTCCCTGATGCTCGGCTTGCTAATCCATCTTTCCACAAATCATGGTTGCGTTGTGACCGCCAAAGCCAAAGCTGTTGTTCATGGCGATTCGGACTTGCTGAGATTTGGGAGTCAGTGGGGTATAGTCCAAATCGCAATTAGGATCTGGGGTCTCAAGATTGATGGTCGGTGGGACAATATCATGGTGGCAAGCAAGCACGGACAAGATCATTTCGATGCTTCCGCTTGCGCCTAAAGCATGCCCCAACGCACCTTTGGTGCTGGAGATTGCGACTGATTTTGCAGATTCGCCAAAGACGGATTTGACCGCGACGGTTTCCGCCTTGTCACCTAGTGGAGTGCTAGTTCCGTGGGCATTAATGTAATCAATTTCAGATGGGTCGAGCTTGGCATCACGTAGAGCGTTTAGCATCGCACGGGCGGCGCCACGCCCTTGTTCATCCGGGGCAGTGATGTGTCCTGCATCGCAAGAGCCACCATAACCTAGAATCTCAGCATAGATCTTGGCGCCTCGCTTCTTGGCGTGCTCTAGTTCTTCAAAGACGAGCACTCCGCAACCTTCGCTCAGAACGAAACCATCCCGATCGAGATCGAATGGGCGGCTTGCTTTGGCTGGATCGTCATTACGAGTCGACAGGGCCTTCATGTTGGAGAAACCGGCCACACCCATGGAGGTAATAGCGGCTTCGGTACCGCCTGTGATCATGACATCGGCTTCATCGTACTGGATCGCCTTGAGTGCATCGCCCATCGCGTTGTTGCTGCTGGCACACGCAGTGGCTACTGCGAAGTTCGGGCCCTTGAGGCCATACTGAATTGCCATGTTGCCGCCGGCAGCATTCAGCATCATTTTGGGGATCGTGAATGGGCTAATTCGATCAGGCCCTTTGCTGAAAAGCCTGAACATTTGCTCTTCGATTTCGTTCAGTCCGCCTATGCCAGATCCAAGGATCGCACCGCAGCGGAATGCATCTTCACGTTCGAAATCAATGCCACAGTCGCGCACCGCATGGTATCCAGCGAACATGGCAAATAACGTGAAGCGATCAAGTCGCTTCGCGTCCTTTGCATCGACGGTGGAGCCCGGGTCGAAATCAGTAACGTCTCCACCAAATCGCACTTTGTGTTGCGTCGTGTCGATTACCGAGAAAGGATGTATACCACTCTTGCCATCCAAAATGGATTGCCAAAGCTCTTGAACCTGACAAGCGAGGGACGTAACACAACCCAGCCCCGTCACAACGACACGACGTTTCATACTATTTCAACAACAACCTTCGAGGGGGATTGGGGACTAAGCCTGTTGCTTTTCGATGTAATCAACAGCTTCACCAACGCGCTGAATTTTTTCAGCCGCTTCCTCAGGAATACTGATGTCGAATTCTTCTTCGAGTTCCATCACCAGTTCGACGGTGTCCAGCGAGTCGGCCCCCAGATCGTTCACGAAATGAGTATCTCTGCCGATTTTGTCTTTTTCGACACCAAGTTGTTCAGAGACGATGTCGATGACTCGTTCCTCAATAGAAGCCATAGCAGGGTGCTCCCGTCAGCAATTTCAATCAAAAATGTTTAGAAAATAGTTACGTCGCCAAAACGACTTTGGCGGGGTGCCAAAGATAGAGGATTTTAGCAAAATAGGTCAAGCCATGAAGGGCCATCCGAGTGGTATACTGCACCAAATAGTTTCCCGAATGAACATATTTCGCCAGTTGAGCCCTTTGTGCAGGGCAAATCATCGGCTTGCCCGAGCATTTTGCGTTTTGCTCCGGGCGATTTTTTCTCAGCAAAAGTGGGAAATTCCATCCGTTTGCGCTTCGAAAAGCCTCGCCGCGTCGATTTTTTACCGGGCGAGGTTCGGTGCAGTCCGATTATCTAATGGAAAAACCATTGCTTGGCGGCAAGCCGTTCGTTGCCGGTGGCAGCGAATTGGATGCGGGAGGCAAGGCAAAATTGCCTTGCGGTGGTGTTATTGGAGCCGGTGGCGTCTGAGTTTGCTGGAATGACGAGGCAGGGAGTTGTCCTTGCGGAGTTTGGCTTGGGAATGCTGAATTCGGCATGTTGGTGCTTTGCGTCGCAGGAGCGATAGCTGGGGCAGCATTAGGAAGTCCCGAATTAGGAAGAGATGCAACCCTCGCTGGCTCGGATTCCACTTTCGTTGGGTCTTGTTCCATGCTTTCGAAATTGACGACTTGCACTTCGTCACCTGTCATGGGGTCGACAGCCATTCCGCACACTCGCCAACCGGCTGCTTCTTTGCGCAGTTCCCAGACGACTTCTAGCTCGCTGGGCTCTTCCCCTTTTTCGCCTGGTTCGGTCCAGACCGACGAAACTAGCATGGCATCCTCTTGCTGAGCAGCCTCGCCAATCTTGAATGTGGCAAGGGGCGAACCGAGAGGATCGATAACCAGCTCTTTTCGGCGGATTTCTTCTCGGGCGGCCGTTGTCATCAGGGCCGACAATTGAGCTCCATTGCCTTGTCGCATGCTGTCCAGGAACAACTGAACCACTTCTTTGGGGTCACTTGGAAGCGGAGCTTGTGCGGCAGCGGCTCGCGTTGGTGCAGCGTGAGCCATGGTGCTTGCTGGTGCGCTGGTATTGCTGGAAGTTGGTGGCGCATCCGCCGTCTTCGGACTCTGGCCACAGCCAACAACGACCAAGAGACCAGCAGATACAGGTATCCAAAGCAATTTCTTCATTTTTTGATTCCATTCCGATTTTAAAGAACTTGGGTCAGTTCGGCTCTCCTACGCCAGACAATTCGATAGCTGGTTTGCAACAATCCGGTCAAGAGCAGTCGGCAAGATTCGTCAAGAAGTATCAATTTTGCGCCTCGACCAGTTGATTTTAGGTCGGGCATTTGTCTAAACTGTTGGTAGTGCTGTGAAACGCATCACAGCTGCGTCTCCGTACTTCGTCGGCCCTGTTCTTGGCTGAGCGGCTGGTGAAGTCAGGCAACTATTGAAAGGAGGTGATCAGTGAAATCATTCTGTACTGGCCATGGGGGTGAGGCGGCATAAACATGCCGGCGGGCTGCGTATGCCATGCAGCTTCTCCCCACTTTCCGCACTCGTTGATCCTGGTTTTCCAACCAGTTAGGAACGAGTGACCACGGAAAGCGGTAATTAGTCCTAGCCTGGGCCTGCGATTTTATCGCAGGCCCAGGTTTTTTTATGCCGACGCTGGCTAACGAAGCTCCGTTTCGATGTTGCTGTATTGAAAATGGAATGCTTGATGAACTGTTCTCAGGTCTTTTTGCGTAAGAGGACTCAGTTCGCGGCCGTTTTTATCAATCGTTCTTGATCATCGAGGTGGAAAGGCCCTGTTGGTCGAACCATTGCCGTACGGCATCGAGCACATCGGGAGAAATCGTCTCATCGATCTCATCGTACTCTTCCGGAAGGCCAGTTGTGCAAGTTTGCATCATATGGTTGATCCCTGGCAGTACTACAAGCGTCGCTTCCAGCCCAGGATTTCGTTCCACCATTTGCTGGACAGCCGCACTATTTAGTTTTGGCAAAACTTGAACATCGTTTTCTCCCCAAATGGCAAGAGTGGGACAGCGAAGCAGCAACCAAGATGGCCCTGGGTCGTAATTGAGGAAGTACGCGTACCAAGGCATTTTCATTTCCATAAACTGTAGGTCGATTTGGTTGGTTAGTTGTTGCCTGAGTTCGGTTGCATTGACCATGGGATCCCTTGCCAACGCTGCGGATTCAAGCAATGGCCACTGGTCCTGGATCGCTTTACGAATGTCGCGTTTCATGGTTGCATCATCCACGAAGTAGCCAGACGCAATATCTTGTAGGCGTTGCTGCAGCATCATGGTTGCCCTACGAGTCTCTGTATCGATCCCTTGCAGTTCCGACATGCGATCGATCTGAGACTTGAGCACGTCCCCACCTGTTACCCCAGGTGGAGCCAACAAAACTAGAAACGCAACTTTCGATTCCCAATTCGCCACCATCGGTCCCACCAAGCCGCCTTCGCTGTGCCCAAGTATTCCAATCCTTTCCGAATCCAGTTCCTTGCGTTCGCGTGCATAATTCCAAACCGCCAACGCATCTTTTGCAAAATCAACGCTCGTTGCCGTCAGGAAGTTGCCAGTGCTCTCGCCAACACCTCGATCGTCGTAGCGTAAGGACGCAATGCCTTGCTCTGCAAGAAAGCGAGCCAGGACCGCAAATGGTTTATGTCTGCCAATCGATTCGTCGCGGTCTTGAGGTCCGCTTCCTGTTACCATGACCACGGCAGGAAAGCCCTTGCCTTCGGCACTTGCGATCTTGGGAAGCGTCATCGTGCCTACCATTTTCTCTTTCGGAGAAACGCCTTGAGCCTTTGTTGATTCCCGCTTCTTCGATGGGTTCGCATTGCCCAGGACGACTTCAAAAGGTACTTCCAAGTAGGTGTCGGTTTCTATTGATTTCGTTCCTGCGTTACTGGGAGGCGTTGTTTTTGATTCGGCTTTTGATTGAGCAGATGTGGGCATCGCCTCTTTCGGTGCGACTGTCGAGGAAGCTGTCGAATCCGAAGAAGGTTCGACCAAGCTCATGCTTAATGGAAATGGAATCTTGTTTTGAGTGAAGCTGCCAACCAGTTCATTCCCTGCTTCATTTAACTTCGCACTGAATTTGGCCCCGATCGCCGCGATCTCAAATGTCGTATTTCGATCTTGGTCCATTTGCACCGTAGCCGGGATGCCTACAAACCGTTCGGAGAGTGAATCAAAAAGAATTCTCGGTGAATCTTTGGTTGCAAACGGAGGCTGGCTATAAACGCGAATTCGAAAATCCATCTTTTTAACAACCAAATTCAATGTCCCAGTCCAAACCGCATCAGCTCCCAACGTCTGGGCCGATTCCGCTGGGAAATGTTCGATCCGCTCAAAACGGGCTGAAAGCGATTGGCCCGACTGGACAAGGCTCCCTTCGACTCGATCGGCGGACACCTGAGTCCCGAGAAAGGAAGCAATCTGTTTCGCATCCCTTGGGCTCACTAACTGAAACCGCCAACCATCTGGTTCCTTAGGCTTGATCTGTAAATCTGTTAAAGAGACTTCCTCTGCCGATTGATCCGGGCTGATCATGGTGCCGGTTACCGTCGCTACGTTTGGGTCAGAATTGCGTTGCACCTTCAGCACCGTTCGAAGATGTTGCTTGGGGGTCTCGACCCAGCCAAACCACGTTTCCGACTCTTGCGACCTCAACAGCGACGGGAACAGCAGAAGCAACCACGAAGCTGTCAACGTGAAAAGAAATTTGGGGAATGCCATCGGTTTTGACCTTGCCTAAGTGGGTTCGTTCTTCAGTTACGGATCGTTGTAGAGCATGATGCATCAAAATGTTTTGGCTCTGACGAGACTAACATTTTAACGAAGCAAGCTGCTCAAAACTTGGCTCGGGCGCGGTCAGAATCTTTTCGCACCCATGCTGCCGCAGTAGATCAGAAATCGAGGGGGATAAACTGAGCCATGTCACTTTCGCTTTTGACGGACCAAGTAATTCCATTGCCTGGTTGGCAATGTTTTTGCTAGTTGCTGTTACCGCATCCAGTTGGTTCGCGTTTAGCAATTTCTGAACGGAGCTTGGTAACTCCTTCCTCAAGACCTGTTGGTAGGCATAAACCGATTGCACTTCTGCACCAGCGATGCGCAGGCGATCCATGGCCGTGGTTTCACCGGTCGGACTTCGAACGAACAAAAAGCGTTTTCCTTGGCAATGCTGTTCAAACAAATTGGCGATACCATCTGCCCCTTGTGTCTGCGGGACCATATCGCAAACCATCGAGTGCATAGCGATCGCGTTTGCTGTTGCGCTTCCAACCGCCGCGAGCTTGGCTCCGGCTAATAGCCGCCCATCTTTGCCTAGAGTCTTCAGCCGTGCAAAAAATCCGTCCACGCCATAAACACTGCTAAAAACAATCCAATCGAAGCGACCTGATTCTAGAATCAACGCATCGACGGGGGCCCAGTCGTCGGGTGGCTGGATGTTCATGACAGGCTCGACCAAGGTCAAAGCCCCTTGTTCATCGAGTTTTTTCGCAAGCAGATTCCCTGTGGTGTTGGGGCTGGTCACCCACACCCGCTTTCCAAACCAAGGGCGAACCGAAAACCAGTCCATGCTCTTGGACATGCGAATCACTTCCCCCACCACACTGATCATGGGAGGAGTGAAGTGCGGCGATGCAGCCAACGTGGAAGCGACTGTCGAAAGATCACAGAGAAGCGTCTCCTGGTCGTGCCACGAGCAGCGTCGAATAAGTGCCACTGGAGTGGATGCGGGCTTGCCTGCTTCCATGAGCTTTCCGCTCCAATACCCTGCCGTCTTAGATCCCATGTATAGGACAAGAGTGCCCGGGAATTTCGCTAACGCGGGCCAATCCAGAGTTTCTTCGGCATCTTGGTTCCCGTCGGCCGGTTGCATCTGACCTGTAACCAATGCGACTGCGGAGGACCAATCGCGGTGGGTGATGGGAATCCCAGCATACGGGCCAGCCGCCAAGGCGGCTGTGATCCCAGGCACGATTTCATAAGGGATTTTCTCAGCAATGAGCCGATCCACTTCTTCCGCCGTTCTCGCAAAAACCGCCGTATCCCCCCCCTTCAGCCGTGCTACCGATTTTCCGGAGGCGGCAGCTTTGACGATGGAGTCGTCGATGGCTCCCTGAGCCCATGAACCGCCGTGACCATGTTTCCCAACGCAAATTTTTTCAGCGTCGACTTTGGCGTAGGCCAGCAGGGCTTCATTGGCCAGCCCGTCATAAAGAACAACGTCCGCGCGACCGAGCAGTTCTGCACCACGAACCGTGATGAGACCGGGATCTCCCGGTCCTGCACCAATCAAGTAAACCTTGCCCGGCGTTCCATCGAACATGGCGGTCTAGCCTTCAGCCAGCTTTCGCAGAACCGTCGGCAAGATTCCACCGTTGCGGTAGTAATCGATTTCCACAGGCGTGTCGATTCGAACCAACGCTTCAAACGTCTTCTTGGAACCATCCGCAGACGTAGCGACAACGTTGATCATGCTTCTGGGCTGTAGCGAATCGTCCAGCGATGGGATATCAAAAGTTTCTTCTCCCGTTAAACCCAAGCTGGAAGCGCTTTGCCCTGGCAGGAACTGAAGAGGCAAAACGCCCATTCCGACAAGATTGCTTCGGTGAATACGCTCGTAGGAAACAGCGATCACAGCCTTAATTCCCAGCTGAAGCGTCCCCTTGGCTGCCCAGTCTCGCGAAGAACCAGTTCCGTATTCCGCACCCGCCAAAATGATCAGCGGAGTGCGCGTTGCTTGATACTTCATGGAGGCATCGTAGATGCTCATTTGCTCACCCGTTGGCAGATATCTGGTCACCCCACCTTCGATGCCAGGGGTCAATCCGTTGCGAATACGGATGTTCGCAAAAGTCCCCCGCACCATCACGCGGTCGTTGCCACGTCGAGCGCCGTAGCTATTAAAGTCGCGAGGGTGAACGTCGTTTTCAATCAGGAAGCGGCCCGCAGGTCCATCTTTGGTGATGGATCCGGCTGGGGAAATATGATCGGTGGTTACCGAATCACCAAGAACCGCAAGAACTCGGGCGCCTTGCACGGATCGAATCGAACATTCCCCTTGTGTTATCCCTTCCAAGAACGGAGGACGCTGAATGTAGGTGCTCTTGGCATCCCATTGGTACAGCTCGCCCGGAGTGATAGGAATTGCATTCCATGTTTCATTGTCCGTGAATGCACTCGAGTACTGCTTAATGAACATACCAGGCTGCACGCTCTCTTCGATAGCTGCCAGGATCTCTTCATGGGTAGGCCAAATCTCCCGAAAGAAAACTGGCTTCCCGGAAGGATCATGTCCAATCGGTTCGGATTCAAATTCGATATCTACCGTTCCTGCAATGGCATAGGCGACCACCAACCCAGGACTCGCAAGGTAATTGGCACGAGTATGAGGATTGACGCGTCCTTCAAAATTGCGATTCCCACTGAGCACCGCAGCAGCAACCAGATTGCCTTCCGTGATTGCATCCGACACCGCTTCTGGCAATGGCCCACTGTTGCCGATGCAGGTGGTGCATCCGTATCCCACCACAAAGAACCCTAATTGCTCCAGGGAACTCAATACATCTGCCTTCGTCAAGTAGTCGGTCACCACCCGGGAACCAGGTGCAAGGCTGGTCTTGACAAATGATTTGACTTTCAGCCCGCGTGCGACCGCTTTCTTGGCCAGTAGTCCAGCCCCTAACATGACCGACGGGTTGCTGGTATTGGTGCACGATGTGATGGAGGCGATGACCACCGAACCGTGTGCGATCTCGGTGTCTGTGCCATCCTGGGGGCTGTTGCCTTTGACCTTGGCGGTCGCATCGAGCTGGTTTGCTTGCAAACCGAAACCGCGTTCCGCGATGGGGGCCGATAGCGCCTTCGCAAAAGAAGCCTTGACGGTCTTCAACGGCACGCGATCTTGTGGTCGTTTTGGACCCGCCATCGCAGGCTCAATCGTACTGAGATCCAGTGTTAGAACCTTGGTGTAATTCAGGTCATTGCTGCCATCGGTTCGGAACAGTCCCTGTTCTTTGCAGTAGCGTTCGACCAGTTCGATTTCATCTTTCGTTCGGCCCGTTCGACGCATGTAGATCAACGTTTCGTTGTCTACTGGGAAGAATCCCATCGTCGCGCCATACTCGGGTGCCATATTGGCGATCGTGGCACGGTCTGCAAGGGACATGCACGAGACCCCGTCGCCAAAGAACTCAACAAATTTATTGACCACCCCTTCTTTGCGAAGAATTTCGGTGACTCGTAAAACCAAGTCGGTTGCCGAGGCGCCCGGAGCAATCTTGCCCGTTAGCTTCATACCGACGACTTCTGGCATCAGCATGTAAAGTGGCTGGCCAAGCATGGTTGCTTCGGCCTCGATACCGCCAACTCCCCAGCCCAAAACCCCCAGGCCATTGATCATGGTCGTGTGCGAGTCTGTACCGACGAGCGTATCGGGAAATGCGACAGCCCCCAAATGATCCTTGCCCAAAAACACAGCTTTCGCAAGAAACTCCAGGTTGACTTGGTGGACAATCCCCGTGTTCGGAGGCACCACTCGAAAGTTGTCAAAAGCTTGTTGGCCCCATCGCAAGAATTCATAACGTTCTTTGTTTCGAGCGAATTCAACTTCGACATTCTTGGCCAACGAGTCAGCCGCACCGAAGAAATCCACTTGGACGGAGTGGTCGATCACCAGGTCGACGGGAATCAGAGGATTGATCTTCTTCGGATCTCCTCCTAAGGCATTCATGGCGTCCCGCATGGCCGCAAGGTCCACGACGGCCGGTACCCCTGTAAAGTCCTGAAGAACGACCCGAGCCGGCTTGAACGGCACCTCCAATTCGGCAGGCTTGGCGGCGTTCCATTTGGCGAGATTCTTGACATCCTCTTCGGTGACTTGATATCCATCGCAGTTGCGCAAAACCGCTTCCAAAAGAACTCGGATGGAGAATGGAAGCTTGGAAACCGGGGCAATACCGAGATCTTCTAGCTTTTGGAGTCGGTAAATCCCGAGCTGACCTTGAGGTGCATGAAAAGTGTCACGGGCTCCAAACGGATCTGCGATTCTTGAGGTGGTCATAATGATTGGCCAGGCGGGAAGGAACTAACGAAACATCGGCCGGACATTGTACAACGCCCCGCCAAAAGAAAAACGGCCCGTGCAAGATACCTCGCACAGGCCGTTCGAATTATTTCGATTTCTTGGGAAGTTCGGGTCGAACTATCAAAAAATCTGAGACTTCACGTCTCGATTACTTGCAACCGCAGCCGGAAGCAACTGGTGCAGCAGCTGCACAACCGCAACCGGTGGATGCATCGCCGCAGCCGGCAGCAGCTGAACCTGAACCTGAACCTGAACCTGAACCTGCTACAGCGACGGAAACAACTGTTGGAACCATCTTGCAGACGGTAACAGCAACTTCTTCTTCAACGGTGTAAGGAACACATACGTTGTAGGTTTCTGTCTTTGCTTCCGAAACAGCTTCGTAAACAGTCTTGGTGCGAGTCTTGGTTTCTGGTGTATAAACTACCTTGCTGACGGTTCGAGTCATTTGCTTTGGCACAACGCTGGCGACCTTGACAGTTCGTTCCTTTTGCTCGGTTGTGTAAACAGTCTTGGAAACTGGACGAGTTCGTGTTTCCATTTCAGAAACCATCTTGTTGACGGTTCGCTGACGAGTTTCGGTGTTGTAGACGGTCTTGGCAACATTCTTCGAACGTGTCTCAGTGTTCATTTGGCACTTCTTGACGGTTCGTTGACGTTGTTCGGTTGTGTACGAAACCTTGTTGACTGCTCGTGTACGAGTTTCGGTGGTCATGCTGCACTTCTTAACAGTACGAGTACGTGTCTCAGTGGTGTAGCTAACCTTCTTGACGGTCTTTTGACGAACTTCGTCGCGGCAAAGCGAGACGTTGTAAGTGTAAGGCTCGTCAACCATTTGTCGTTGCATGGTGGTAACAGGAACTTCAGTCGTGACGACGTTTGGAACCCAAACCTTCTTGCAAACGGTTCGTGTTGCTGGAGCTGGAGCTTCGCAACCGCCGCAGCTTGGAGCAGCAGAAGCGCATCCGCAGCTTGGAGCAGGAGCGGCACAACCACAGCTCGATGCAACTGGAGCTGCACAGCCTGCAACTGCAACTTCTTCCATAACGGTTTGGTACGAGCCCATGTCTTTGGTGCAAGTCTTGGTGGTCGTTACAGGGAACGAACGGCAAACTTTACGAGTGCCAGTACGTTGCTCGGTGTAAGGAACCTTGACGGTGTACGAAACAACTTCGTCGGAGTAGACAGGAACTTGTACTGTGTAAGGAACTTGTTCGTCGGTGTAGACAGGAACTTGAACCGTGTAAGGAACTTGTTCGGTTGTCGTAACAGGTACAGAAACGCTGTAGGTTTCTACAACATCTACGTAGGTTGGAACTTGAACGGTGTAGTTAACAACTTCGTTGACAGTCGTTGGAACTTGAACTGTGTAGTTCACAACTTCTGGAACCGACTTGCAAACAGCAACTTGGTAAGCAACTTGTTCGGTAACAGTCGATGGAACTTGAACTGAGTAGGTTTCAACCTTGTCGGTATAGACGGTTTCATTCACTGTGTAAGGAACTTCTTCCTTGACAGTGCTTGCAACGTTGACGGTGTAGGTTTCTTCAACTTGCTTTGGAACCATCTTCGTAACGGTGTACGATCGTTCCTTGGCTTCTGTCTTGTAAGCGGTCTTGGTGACCTTCTTCATTTCAGTAACTTGTGTTGGGACCATAACGGTCTTTTCAACGTAAGTTACTTGTGCTGCGGAACCGCTGGAAGCGACTTCGCCGCATCCGCCGCAACCTGCACTGGTCGAAACAACAGCAGCAGCGCTGCTTCCGCATCCACAATCTGCGCTAACATTGCTGGCACCCATCAACAGAGCGGCCAACCCAAGGGCAAAACCCGGGCAAAACTTCATCGTAGTCTCCTCGAAGTAAAAAAAGCGGCCACCGAAAATGAGGCCAGTCAAAACACTTACAAAACCGTTGCCAACCTATGGAACGGGATGTAATTCAAAGTTGTCCATCTTAGTTGGGGCAGTTGCCAACGGAAGCTGAAGAAACCGCTGGCGGATCACAAATCGTTTGAGATCGTTCCGAATCCCGCCACGAGTTTAACTTGCCTATTCCTTTGGGGAAGTGTCCTAAGGCAAAATTTACTCAATTTTCTCAACCTACTTAAACAAGAAAATTTAACATTGGGCCATAAAGTTGACGGCAACCACAAAATGGAGCCCCTTCGGTGCCATTTGCGCGATTATTCGTCGCGAACAACAGGTGTAACCGACAGATTGATCGCAGCCCCATCTCGCAAAATTTTAAGGGAATAATCTCGATCGGCAGGCAATTGCTCGACCAGACTCCGGAAATCGTCAGGGGTTGGGACTTTTTGATCCCCCACCGACAGAATTATGTCTCCCAGCAATACCCCGCTCTGTTCGGCAGGATTGTCTGGAACGACACGGGTGACATAAACACCGCTTTGCACCCCAAGATTGAGCTCGTCGGCTAGATCCTGAGGTATTCGGTCAACTCGCACCCCCAACTTCGAACGGCGAACTTTTCCGTTCTCTACCAGTTCTTTCGTTATCCATTGGACCCGACGGATCGGAATCGCAAATCCAACCCCTTGGAATTGTCCGCTGGTGGTCGCGATGGCCGTGTTGATTCCGACAAGATCCCCTTGCAAGTCAAGCAAAGCACCGCCTGAATTACCCGGATTGATGGTTGCATCGGTTTGCAGTAGCTGACCTTCTAGCAGTTTGCGCATCGATCGACCTTTACTGCTGATAATCCCAACGCTGACGGTTTGATCTAGCGAAAATGGGCTGCCAATCGCCATAACCCAGTCGCCAATAATCAGTTGGTCCGAGTCCCCCATGGTGGCGGCCGGAAGAGGCTGTTTGCTGAGCAGTTTGAAAACGGCAATGTCACTGCTTGGATCGGACCTAAGATCAGACCCCACCATGGTTCGCCCATCCGATAGCCTGACTCGGATGCTCTTGCCAAACTTCACCACGTGATGGTTCGTGACGCACAACCCGTCGAAAGTAATGATCACGCCTGAGCCTAGGTCGTAATCTTCTGCGGAATCTTCGCTCAACCAGTCCAGTTCTTCGAGGGTCCCGTCAACATCCTTTCGCTTGGAAAGAACCGTCACCACGCTTGGCATCATTTTGCTGGAAGCCGCTTGAAAAGCCAGAGCCAGATTCCTTGCTTGGATGCGCCCCGTTGCAACTGCCTCGTTCACCAGTGTATCGTTATTTATGGGAGTTTGGACGGTAGCATTTGTTTCCTGAGCAGAAATCGTCTGCGGCTCTAGCCCAGCCAACACCAGAACGAGACTGAGCTTGAAAGCGATAGAACGGATCATTTTAAGTTGTTTCATTCCTGATTTGCTCGTCAATAGATATGATGTGCTGTGGTTTCCAACCGAAGCTATGCTTGAAAACCGTGTGTCGCTGCGTTCGACAAACCCCAGTTTAGTCGATTCCTTTCATCGTCGTAGGCACGAATATGATCCCCGCCGTTGTGATTTCGCATAAACGCGACCGAAAACCGCTTTCGGACGATGAAATTCGATACATGGTGGATGGCTACGCCAAAGGTTCGATTCCGGATTACCAAATGTCAGCCCTTGCGATGGCGATCTACTTAAACGGGATGACCGAACAAGAGATTTCGACCTTAACCAACGCCATGATCGAAAGTGGCTCCCGTCTCAAGCGATATGGCTCGCAATTACGTGTCGATAAACATTCCACCGGTGGGTTGGGGGACAAAACATCGTTGATTTTGGCTCCGCTTCTCGCTTGCTGCGACCTGCATGTCCCTATGATCAGCGGTCGCGGGCTCGGAATCACGGGGGGAACGCTCGATAAACTGGAAGCTATCCAAGGTTTTCGTACGAACTTGAACGAAGACGAAATCGAAAAGCAGCTCCAGGGGATCGGATGTGTGATCACGGGGGCCAGCGAAACGCTTGTTCCTGCGGACAAGAAGCTTTATGGCCTTCGCGATGTCACGGCGACAGTCCCTTCGATTCCGTTGATCACCGCCAGTATCATGTCCAAAAAAATTGCAGAAACGCTGGATGCCTTAGTGCTGGATGTCAAATTTGGAAGCGGGGCTTTTTTACCCACTGAACCGTTAGCCGAAGAACTAGCCAGATCCTTGATGCGAGTAGGCCGCGATGCCAATGTCAATACCTATGCGTTGCTCACGGACATGACGCAACCACTTGGAAAGATGGTTGGCAATGCTTGCGAGGTGGACGAATCGATTGAGACGCTCCAAGGGGGCGGACCTAGCGAAGTTCGGGAGCTTACAGTCGAACTTGCCGCCCGTCTCTTGCTTAGTACCGCTCAGGAAACCAACTTAGACGACGCCAGGCTTCGGCTGGAACGGCTTCTTGATAGCGGAGCCGCCTTGGAGCGTTTCGAACGTATGGTGGCTTGGCAAGGTGGAGACCTGATTGCTAGACGAGCGTTGGGGGCCGAAACCCCTTGCTTTGCATCTCGGTCTGGCTACGTCACTGCAATCGATGGGCAATTGCTCGGTCAAGCCATCATCGCCATGGGCGGGGGCCGGAAAAAGGCCGGCGAGCCCATCGATTTCAGCGTTGGACTGAAAATGGAATGCAAAATCGGGGATGCCGTTCAGGCTTCTCAGCCTCTGCTTTTTCTGCTGTGCGATGATCCCGCGAAGCGGATGGAAGCCAGCCAGCTTGTGGAACAGGCATTTCAAATTGGTGATGAACAACCCCCCTTTGTTCCGCTCTGGCGAGACCTTGTTTGAGCCTCTTCGAGTATCATCAGCTTCCTGCCAATTTTATTGCTCCACTGGTCGACGCGAACCTGGCTCACTCGGTTGTCCACTCGACTAGTGGGTCCGACCATAAACTAACTACATTCTATTCATGACTTCACAACGCGTTTTCTTTGCATTCGTTTTGCTGGCGACAACCCATCTGCATTGCTGTACCGCACAAGCGCAGACAGTTCCTGATGAACGCGCGGAGTTCATCCGGGCCAATTATCGAAAATCCGAAGTGAAAATCCCAATGCGTGATGGCGTCGAATTGTTCACGTCCATTTACGAACCCAATGATGTCGATCCCAATCAAACGTATCCAATTCTACTAAGCCGAACTCCGTACAGTGTCGGTCCCTACGGATTGTCTCAATACAAAGGAAGACTCGGGCCAAGTCCAGAGTTCGAAAAGAATCGCTACATTTTCGTATTCCAAGATGTCCGAGGTAGATACATGAGCGGCGGGCATTTCGTCAACATGCGCCCACATGTCGTCAGCAAAAAAAACAACGAACAAATCGACGAGAGCAGCGACACGTACGATACCATCGATTGGCTAGTGAAGAATACGAAACGCAACAATGGACGTGTTGGGCAGTGGGGAATTTCTTACCCTGGGTTCTACAGTTCTGCGGGTGCAATCGACTCCCACCCAGCCCTGGCGGCCGTTTCCCCTCAAGCTCCCATTGCGGACTGGTTCTTCGACGATTTTCACCGCAATGGTGCGTTCGTTTTGCCGATGGGCTTCAACTTCTTTTACTCCTTTGGCCGCTCCCGTCCCGATCCAACGACCGAGGGCAATCCGTCTTTCACCTTTCCTTCCAAGGACGGCTACCAGTTCTTTCTTGACCTTGGGCCTCTTCGCAATGTGGATGAAAAATACTTTAAGGAAGAGATCGGTTTTTGGAATGATATGGAATCGCACCCCAACTATGACTCGTTCTGGCAAGAACGAAACTTGCTACCCCATCTCAAGAATATCAACGCTGCCGTGCTTACCGTTGGCGGATGGTACGATACCGAAGATCTTTATGGTCCTTTAAAAACATATGCTGCCATTGAAGCACAGAACCCAAATGCCAACAACTATTTGGTCATGGGGCCTTGGTCTCACGGCCAATGGGCCTCCGACGAGGGAAGAAAGCTGGGCCAAGCAGACTTCGGCTTCGCAACCTCGAACTGGTATAACCAAAATATTCTCATTCCGTTTTTTGAGTCCAAGCTCAGGAATGATCCTGCGCAATCGGGGGCCAAAAAGGGAC